>Ga0123355_10000366_pt1 | contig 58463 bp, 40 predicted proteins | sample TergutEmb28metaG_3_FD_89872 | JGI IMG/M metagenome (GOLD analysis project Ga0123355, IMG submission 89872) | Embiratermes neotenicus P1 segment gut microbial communities from Petit-Saut dam, French Guiana - Emb289 P1 | ecosystem: Host-associated > Arthropoda: Insects > Digestive system > Gut ... | reverse complement strand
TATTTCCGCCATTCTTCGTCGGCACTTCCTAGCTTGCCTTATGGGCAAGCGTCGTCAGCGCCTCCTCGACTGGCGAAAATACAGCACAAATTCTTTTCCACATATTTACTGTCGACACACCCTTGAATTTTACAGCAAAAGGATATGCAGGCAGTACCCTAAAATTCTACATTTGCATCCATTGCTTATTTGGAGTATTATATGTACATCAAAGGGGAGTAGTTTCCGGGCCAATCCCACCGGAATAAAGTCGTCAGCACATGGGCTTTCCCATCGGCTTTATTGACATCATTTTTCCGCAATATGTGATGTTTAACAAGACCTTTGCCAATACTATTATTGGCAGGGGTCTTTTTATTTGCCCAGCCATAAGGAGGAAAAATGGAAAATTACAACCAATCAACCCCTTCGCAGGGAACATTACCATCCACAAGCAAACAGACACAGGCCCTTTCGCCCGCCACTAACGGGCAGTATTTTAACCATAGCAGCGAGGCAGTAATTGAGACATTTAACACATCCAGACAGGGCCTTTCTCAAGACGAGGCCGCAAACCGCATAGGCAAATATGGGTATAACCAGTTAAACTCGGCATCAAAAACCCATTTGCTGAAGCTGGTGCTGGACGCCTGGAAAGACCCAATGATGCTTATACTTGCGGCAGTTGTGATAATTAAGGCCGCACTTGGCGAATTTATAGAGGCCGTTGTTATTATGGCCGTGCTGATTGTAAACTCCGCAATATCGGTGGCTCAAACCAGGAAAGCGGAAAGTTCATTGGAAGCATTACGCCAAATAAGTGCGCCCGTAGCCACAGTAAGGCGTGCCGGGGAAGTAGTCACAATACCCGCGAAAGAGTTGGTTCCCGGGGATATAGTACTGCTGGAAGCCGGGGATTTCGTACCTGCCGACGGTAGGCTAATCTCGTGCAATGCCCTAAAAATAGATGAGGGGCTGCTTACGGGGGAATCCGAGCCGGTACTAAAGCAGGAAGACGCCTTGGAGGGAAGCTTAAAAAAAGCCCTTGGCGACCGTAAAAACATGGTCTTTAGCGGCACGATAGCAGTGCACGGAAGAGGAGAATTTCTTGTTACAGGTACAGGCAAACAAGCGGAAATAGGTAAAATTGCCACCTTAATAGAAACTGCCCAGGACCGCCAAACCCCGTTACAGCGGCGGCTGGAGGATTTCAGCAAGAAGCTGGGGCTGGCAATTATGGCGCTTTGTGCCCTTATTTTTGCCGTTCAAATTTACCGGGCAGTAACAGACGGGGGCGAGTTGCAAAGTGTAATACTTGGCGCGTTTTTGTTTGCCCTGGCCGTGGCCGTTGCGGCTATACCCGAGGCGCTAAGCCCCATTGTTACCATTGTGCTGGCTGTTGGCACAAAAAAAATGGCAGCACAGAGTGCCATTATACGAAAGCTGCCGGCTGTTGAGGCCCTTGGCAGTACCGGCGTAATTTGCACAGATAAAACCGGCACCCTTACCCAAAATAAAATGACGGTGATTGACCATTTTCTCGGAGGTATTCATGCCGAGCGCCGCCTCAGCACAGGCGAATCCCAGTTACTGCACGCAATGACACTGTGTAATAATGCCATTGTAAAAACAGACGGCACATCCATCGGAGACCCTACAGAAACAGCGCTTCTTGCCTTTGCGGATAAAGCAGGCAAGCCACATGGTGAAATCCGCAGCGCTTACGTCCGGGTGGCGGAACTGCCCTTCGACTCCGCTCGCAAGCTGATGAGTGTAGTCGTTTCTCCTTCGAATGATGCAGCCGTTTCTCCTTCCAATGATTATGAGGCAAACAAGCCCGGTATAGAGCCAAACAGCGAAGCCCGTCATGACGCAAACAAGAAAATACTGTTCACAAAAGGCGCACCGGACATACTGTTTCCCCGCGCTGAATATGTACTGGTAAACGGCGAGGCAGTTCCTATTACTCCTGAACTGCTGGCCCAATTTGAAGCCGCAAATAACCGGTTCGGCAACGGAGCCCTTCGCGTACTGGCCTATGCCACAAAAATAATCCACAACGGCGAAGCGCCTTCCTTCTCCGAGGAAGACACGGGCGTGTTACTCCAAGAAGAAGCCGGCGGCCTAACACTAATTGGCCTAACCGCCATGATAGACCCGCCCCGTAGTGAGGTTTACGAGTCCATTGCCGCCGCAAGGGCAGCTCATATAAAAACCGTAATGATAACAGGCGACCATAAAAATACCGCCTTCGCCATAGCAAAGGAAATAGGCATAGCCAAAGAAGGCGACATAGCCGTAACCGGTATAGAACTAGACGCAATGACCGAAACAGAACTTGACGAAAAACTCGAAAGCATATCTGTATACGCCAGGGTTTCACCGGAAAATAAAATGACGATTGTAAATGCATGGCAGCGTAAGGGCATGATTACAGCCATGACTGGCGACGGCGTAAACGACGCGCCTTCGCTAAAACAGGCCGATATAGGCGTTGCCATGGGCAGCGGCACAGAGGTTGCCAAGGATGCCTCGGCCATGGTTCTTACAGACGATAATTTTGCATCCATAGTAAGTGCCATTGCCACCGGCCGTACCGTTTTTGATAATATTAAGAAGGCCGTGGGCTATCTGTTTTCCGGCAATCTTGCGGCGATTATTGCCATACTTTTTGCCTTTACCATGGGCTGGGACAGCCCCCTTACGGCACTGCAAATATTATTTATTAACCTGGTAAACGACTCCCTGCCGGCAATAGCCCTGGGGCTGGAAAAAAGCGAGCCAAGTGTTATGAGCCGCCCCCCAAGGCCCATGAACGAAGGCATTTTTGGCGGCGGTCTGTTTGCAAGCGTTATTAAGCGCGGGGTTTTAATTGGTGCAGTGGCCATAGCGTCCCAGTTTATTGGAATCACGTGGTTTTCGCCGGCCCTGGGCGGGGCCATGGCTTTTACTACTATTATCCTGGCCCGTACACTGCAAACATTCTCGTCCCGTTCTAACAGCCAAACTATTTTTAGGCTGGGCCTTGGAAGTAACCCCTATGTTATGGGTGCCGTTATTACTTGCCTGGGGATGTATGGGTTTACCATCCTGCCGGGGCTTAGGTTTGTGTTTCACATACCCGAGGGTTTTGCGCTTGTGCATTTTGGGGTTGCCGCCGGGCTGGCTGTTGGGGTGGTGCTGGTTATGGAAGCGGTCAAGTGGATTAGGGGAATGGGAGGAGGCCATTAATGAAAAACATACTAATTATAGGCCCGGGAAGGCATGGCAAAACAACATTAGCCAGAAGGATAAACGAAGAGTTAAATTACTTTGTTATCAACCTGGATAAACTTATGACCGCGTTTGGGAGGGCGTACCCGCAACTGGATATTAGAATTGCATGGGACTACGAGAAAGCCACCGCCAACGTAGCACCCTTTCTTGGCCATTATCTTGGTATGCTTTCATCCGGTCACGGCTTTGCAGATGATTTGAACTTACGTAAGCACGATGTAAAAGGCAATAGGTTTGTGCTGGAGGGCGGGCATTTTGATTTTGAGAAGATAACATCTATTCTTAAAATGTATGGGATAGAAGAAATGAAGGACCATTTTATCCTTATTGGGTTGGTGAATAAAAAAACGGCGGATGAATTATTCAACGATATAAGAAAATACGATACTGAAGATGAATGGACATATAGCTGCGATGATACTGAACTGATTGAGGTTTGCAAAGGCCTTGTTTCACATAATCAAGAGATGTACGATAATTTTGTGAAATACGGATTTAGAATTTATGATATGTCTGCGGAGCGGGAGCGGGTCTTTCAGCAAATAATAGATGATATTAAGTTTTAACCTATAGCGAATTAAATGAGAAATAGTCCAGGCCGAGCCGAAAATCGCGAACGATTCTACGTGTTTTCAGCGAAAGGCTGGACTGATTTCGAATTTATTCGCTATAACGCAGTCATCATCAAGGGCTTTGTGAAAATAAACATGGACGCTTGAATACCCTTAACGGCGGCTTGTGTTACTTGACCTGCGCCTCTTTACGGGCGTAAACACAATATTATGCCCTGCATCCTGCGGCTTGACGTGGGAACTGGCGGGTACATGCTTTGAAATTACAAGCCAGCCGCCCAGGCCTAGGGCCAGCGCAAGCAACCCGCCGCTTGCGGCAAGTACATATACAAAAGTCGTATCCCCAAGCCCGCCGGTAAGCGGTAATTGAGATTCCATTCTGTTGCCGAAGTAGAACACCCCGTCCACTTCCACCACAGGCGGAAGCATATGGTCAGCTACCGGCAATATCTGCACCCCAAAATCATGAGGGGCCGCGCTGTCCGGGCCGTACCATATCCGCCACTGCCCCCGAGGGGTAGTAAAGCCTGCAGGCGCAAGCAACTCTACCATATGGTATACGAACCTGGGGTCAATGGGTGCTTCCATAGGAGCCGGTAACGGCGGCAAGGGAAATGTCCCGGACGGGATGGGTGCGGCCGTACTGGTGCCTTGCCATACAAGTTCCCACGGGATATTGGCCGGGAAGGTACCCAAGGCGCTGTCAAACTGGCCTAGCGGAACTGTCTCGTCAGGGCCAAGGGGGGTGTCCCCTGTATATCGGAACATCGCAAAATGCGCACCCGGTAGCAGCCAATGTATTACATAGTCCCATGTTGCAGGGTCTTCTGGGTTTACATAGTTGTTCATACCCATGTCCACTTTGTGGAACGGAAAGTCAATTAGCGGAATCTCCGGCTCAAGCTGTATAACAACAAACAATATACCATGGGCCGCAAAAATAGCCGGGTCCACTGCCGCCGTCCCCACTTGTACGTACCCGTTCGCATCCGCGTACAGGGTTACATATTCATCCGCGTTGTTAAGATACCAGATATCCGTAGACGGCTGCCTGGTAAGGACCCTGCCATCGTCTGCTTCGATGCTTAGTATACTGCTTGCAGGTGCACCCTGAACTATCGCAAACAATGTAGGCGGCGGCGCGCCTTGGCCCAGGATAATATCCAAGAAAACCCCCGCGCCCTCAAGCAGCACAATCTCGTGGATTGCCTGGGGGATGTACCCCGTTGCAGACACGAAAATGCTGTATGTCCCCGGCAGCAAACCGTCAAACCGGAAGAAGCCGCTATGGTTGGATGTTGTTGTAAACCTTGCAAGAGTATGCTGGTTTATAAGGGTAATGTTGGCGCCCGGTAAAGAAACTTCATCTCCGGGCAAGGCCCCCAGTGGCAGGCCCCAGATATTGCCCATTATGGTGCCCGGCAGCAGCATCACGCCGCCTATTGGCAGCGTAACAAGCGCCACATTATTAATATAATGCCCCGCCTGCACCAGCATAATCGAGTCGTTAAAGCCGGGCAAAGTGGCGGTCAACAGCCCTATCCCACCGGCCACACCTGCCCCGGTGGTTCGTGTTATATTCCAGAAATGGTTGGCCGTAGGCTGGTTAAGATGGTTTTCCGGCACATCGGGGCCCAGGAAAATTTCCATTCCCGGCTGGTACTGCCCTACAAAGTATGGGCTTACTACCCGTACCAGCAGCACCCGGTTTAAGCTGCCGTTTTGAAGTGTGGCGTCATAATGATAGCCGTCGTTTACCGCCGCCAAAGTGAAATAGTGGGATGTATGCCCGTCGCGTCCAGGCGACGTAAACACCAGGCGATACGTACCTGCCCCAACGTCTCTAAACTGGAAGAAGCCGGACGCATCGGCTATCTCGTCACGCCGTGCGCCTGTGTCCATATTTATAAGGGCCACATTTGCGCCGGGGATAACACTGCCGCTTTCAAATGCGTATACAAAACCGCGTACTGTACGTGGCGGCGGGTTGTCTCTGTCCATAACCAGTTCAAAAGATAAGAGGTTTAGAAGGCTGGGGTTAAGGTTGGGGTTAGCGGTGTTGCCTATCGGCCCGTAATCAGCCAATACGATAGTATGCTCGATGGGGTGATACCCCGGCACGTTTATTGTCAAAACGCCTGTGCCGGCATTGGGGTTATCTATTGCAGCGTTCCCGGCCTGGGTAGAGTTGGTAAGATGCCAAAGATGATTGCTGGGCGGGGCTGTCAGGTCCCGCCGGTTCGTTTGTGCCGTATTGTCCAAAAATATTTCCGCACCGGGCATAAACTGGCTGTCGACCCCTAAGCCATGAAGATGCACCAGCAATACCCGGCTGTCTGATGATGATGCGGCTACAGGTATATGGTTTTCGTCCACAATCAGCCCGTTATTGTTAATAACAAAGGCATGAGAAAACCGGGCCGCCCGGTTTGTTGCGGTAAACAAAAGCCGGTATGTGCCGTTGGGTACGCCGGTAAACTGATAAAAACCCTGGGCGTCGGTAGTGGTTCTGTCAACTATCGTGCCGCTTAGCACATCTATAAGGGCGACACCCATGTTGGCAATAATATTGCCTGCCGAAGTTAGCCGCGCATGGCCTTGCACGGTGCCCGGCGGAGGCGTGTCCGCCCCTGCCATGGTCAAATCCACAATGGCAACGCCCTGTACGTAGTCTGTGTTAAGGACTTGGGCATTTACCCCGTCTGCTATGCGGAAACCGGGCATTGCCGCCGCCAGCGGGCCTATACCGTTGCCTATGCCCGCGGCGCCGCTTCCCCTGTTAAGATGCCATAAATGCCTGTCCACAGGCGGGACAAGGTTTACCCAGCCTGTGGTTGCCGTGGGCAGGCCGCCGCCTATGCTTACCATAGAGTTACCCGGTACCTGCCCTGCGGCACCCATGCCTATAAGCCGTACAAATAAGGTGCGGGCTATATTGCCGATATAGCTCATATGAACCGTATGGCCGTCGTTGTTTACCACAACAGGCTCGGATATCCGCCCGTTATCACCTGGGATAACAACCCGCCATGTGCCGTTGGGCACATTGGTAAACGTGTACCGCCCGTAAATATCTACAGTGGTATTTATCCTGGCATTTTCCCGCGGCACATACGGGTTCATATTAACCAACGTGACATGACCGTTGGCCGTGCTTACCCCAAGGCCGCCGCTTTCCGGGCCGGCGGCGATGTTTCTGTCCCGCACATAGCCATGAACTACCCCGGCGGCGGGTGCCGCCATAGGTTCCAGGGTAAAGGTAACCACTTTAACCCTGTTGATATAATCTGCGGTTACAGGCGTATGCCTTACAGCGTTGAATCCGGGCTTCCACAAAGAAAGCACCTGGCCGGTGGCAGCGTTAGGGGAAAAAATCCAAACATCATCGGTAGCGTCAAATGCGGGGAAGTTTGACGGGTTCCAAGGCGGAAGCTGTGCGCGGGTACCGAAATTTTGCAGCCCCAAAGGTGACGGGTGCCGCTGGCTTTCTACCCCTGTACCTTCCAGCCGCACAATAACCGGGTGTATGAAGTTTGAGGTCTGGGATACATTTGAAGCATCCTCCCTGTGGGAAGAGCCTGGGCCGGAAGCGGTTATGGTAAACCTGTCGGAGATAACCGTGGAGCGGTTGCCATGGGTAAATATCAACCGGTAAGTCCCGGCTGGTATGTTTGTAAACATAAACTCCCCGGTGGCGGCATCGGCGGTCATATCCCAGCGGTACTGTGGCACGCCCATGTCCATGCTTACCAGCACAACATTGGCATTTATCCCGGCTATCGTAGGCATAGCAGCGGTAAGGTTCATTGTCACCCTGCCGTAAACAGTACCCGCCGGCTGTGTGATATCGGGGTCTGCGGGCAAGTACACACGCAAAATTCCTACAAAGTTTTCCCAAATGCCGGTGTCTGCCGGGGCAACGGACTGAGTAAAAAGTTCACGCCCGTCCAAGATAACGGTTAAAAGTCCCGGATTATTGCCAAAGGGGCCAAACCGCCGCCAAAGGTCGTGTCCGGCACCGGTATCCGGGGGCACAAGGTTACTAAGTTCCGCAGCCGCAAAACCGGGTACAGACCAGGACATTTGAAGCCCCGGGGGGTTTTGGTCCCCAAGAGGGACATCGTTTTCGTCAACTAAAATTACATATAATGCGCGGTTAATATTGCTGCTGGTGACCCCCATCAGCCTGTCGTATCTATGGGTCAGGCTGGTGTCGTCAATCGTAAAAATAGGCGACTGATAAACTTCGCGGCTGGACCATGCCCTAAACACCAGACGGTAGTCCCCGTTGGTGACATTATCAAAATAGTAAAAGCCGTCATCGTCGATGGTGGTGTCTCTGCGTTCCCCCGTCGCAAGATTTATAAGCACAACAGCAGGGCCTGTGGGATCCTGAACTGCCGTGCCCCGGATTTCCTGCATGGTGTTGGACTTCATAAACCCGTAAACCCTGCGGGCAGGGGCCGTTATAGGCGGCTGAAGTTGTATTGTGATAACCGCCGGGCCGGCCGTGTAATGGGTGGCCCTTAGCAAGGTATACGAAATCTCGAAACCGGGGGCATCCACCATCAAAAGGCCGCCCAATGCGCGGTTTTGGGGGGTGGTTGGGCTTGACCAGTTTATGCCGTCGTGGACACGCCCCACACGGTACCAATACTGTGTAACGCCCGGTTGGTCAGAAATCGGTTCTAAAAACCACCCTGGCGCGGGTGTAGGCCCTGCAGCGCTCATCCAGACTCTGGCATCCGGCACAGGGTCTCCGTTTTGGTCCGTCACCCGTATTACCAAGGTCATCATGTCTGTATTGTTGTTTGTCATTTCCTGGTTATATTCCACGCTTTGGCCGTTAACCATTAAAATTTGGGTGGACATAACCCCAAGCTGGTTTGCCGCCGATGAAAGAGGCGCACCGGTTCTGGAATTGAATATAAGCCGGTATTCCCCGTCGGCTACATTGTCAAACAGGAAAAACCCGCCGTTGTCTGCCGCCTGTGTACGGGTAGAGCCATCCGCAAGGTTAAGAAGGGTCACTTGCGCCCGGTTAACCCCTACATTGGTGCCTATGGTAGTTACCTGGCCATGGATTATATTATCCCCAACCCCAGTCAGGGGGGCGCCCATGTCTATAACAATAACCGCAACATTGTTTGAAAGCATTGCCATGTTAAAGAGGACAAACGTAGGAGCAAACCCAGGTACAGCCGCCGTAATCCTCGCGTTTGTAAGATTCTGAGGGTAGCGCCACAGGTCATATACATCGGCCAGGGGCTGGTTAAAATGTACTGTGCCGCCGCCGGCGTCGTTGTGCATAACAACAGTCTCGGCAAGGTGGGTAAGGCGGTCGCCGTAATTGTCCACAACATGCACAAATATGGCGTGAGACGTGGCCGCAGGGGTAGTTACGTTGGTGGTGGCCCACTGCAAATCCCGCCTCAGGCCCGGCCCGCTTGTTGTTATCTCAAAAGGCAGTGTTGTATGACTGGCACGGTTGGTTGCCGTAAGAACAAGCCGGTATGTTCCTTCGGGGACATTGGCAAATTCGAATCTTCTGGTAACAGGGTCCGGGAAAAGCTGCTGCATAACCCCTGTGTACATATTTATTAATGTTGCGGTTTGGTTTGCGGGCTCTACGGTCCTGCTTGCGTGGTACAGGTACCCGTACACAGTTTGCGAAGGCGCCGCTTCCATTTGGATGGTGATAACCGCCACATTTAAGTAATCGTCCGCTTCGGTTGTGAAATAATAGCCCCGTTGAAGCACACCCGGCATCGTGGCCGTAAACAAATAATTGCCAAGGTTGGTACGCTGGGTTTCATGGTCGTTGGCAGACCACCAAAACTGGACAGGCCCTTCCGACATTGCAGCGCCGCCGCTGATGTTGATAGGGGCGTTGGGTACGGCTATATTGCCTGCGGCACCTCTCATAACAGTGGTGCCGGGGTGGGTCCCCATATTGGCCGGGGTATTGCCACCGGTTACAAGCTGCCCGTCCGGGCAAAGTAAACGTATAAATGCCTGCCGCTGGCCGTTTGGGTTGCTATGTTCGTTAACAACATGGTCACGCCTGCTGCTTGGGTTTTCGTTATTTAATACAAACATTTCGGAAACCCTGGCCTGCTGTTGGGTTGTGCTGTAAACCAGATGGTACCGCCCGTGGGGTATATTGGTAAATTGGTAAAACCCGGCGGCGTTTGTGGTGGTGTTATATCTCTGGCCTGTGTCAATGTTTAATAACACGACGCCCGTATCGTCGATAGGCCCGTTAAAGCGCCACACATAGCCCTCTATATTGCCTGCGGCCGGGGGTGTGGATTCTTCCATCTCTACAAATATTACCGCAACATTATTATATTCCCCGCTGGTGCCTGTATAACGGGCATTGGCCAGGGTATAAAAATAATCATAAAACCCAGGGGCCCTAACCATTAACGCCCCAATACCATGACCTGTAGAAGGCCCAGCCGGCGGAGCCAGTGTAGGGGCATGGGTACTAGCATGGAATACGCCGCCGCCCTGGGCCCCTTGGGTAACGGCATTGGCGCTGGTGCCTGTCCTGACCTGTAGCCCAGCCGGGATATCGCCGCTTTGGTCCCGCACAATAACAATAAGCTGGCGGGAGTTGTTAGCATTCGCGGTGGAAGATAAATGCCTGTCGTATTCGCGGCCGGTGTTTGCGTCGATAATAAAACGCACAGATATTGCCGCTACGGAGTTAAAGTTTGCCCCGTCGGCTGCAATGGATGTGAAAACCAATATGTATTCCCCGTCTGGGACATTTTCGAAGAGGTAGCGGCCGTCCGGGCCGGTCCTGTAATCCATCCTGTCGCCGGTATGGATATTAACCAGTGTAACTCCCACATTAGGCAGTGCGGGGTTAGGCAGGATATTGTGCCGCACAATGCCCCGCACCGTCCTGGGCGGTACGGTATCAACATCAATATCAAACCATTCCATCTTAACGGAGATTACAGCTACATTGTTTATGTAGTCTGCAGCCAAAACTTCACCGTCGCTGCGGCGGTTTGGGGATGTTGCGTTAATAAGCCCAACGCCGCCGCTTACACTGTCGCCAACTAGGCTGAAAACATGCCAAAAATTATCGGTAGAAGCTACCGCCGGCGCGGTAAGCGGGCGTATCCCGGCTATATTTACGGCGGTACCCAGCGGGTTTTGGTTGCCGCCCGGCATATCATCAAGGTGTACAAGCAGTGCGCGCTGGTTGGGGCCTTCCGCCAGGGTCTGGTCCGGGTGGTGGTGCCCCGGCGCCGGTGCCGCCAGGATGGTGACTGCATTTGCCGATAATGCGGCATTGTGGCCATCCTTTGTAAATACCAGGCGGTATACGCCGGGGGCAACCCCGGTAAACACGTACAGCCCGGCGTTATCTGTTACAGCCTCACGGCGTGCTGCTGTTGCGGTGTTAACAAGGGTGACATTGGCCCCTTCTAAAGGCAGCCCGGCCTCGTCACGTACAACCCCCTGTATTACCCCGGGCGGTAAAGCCGTGTTAAGAAAAAGCGCAATGTTTATCACGGCTGTATAGTTTTGGAAACCGGCATCCGTAATACCCTGGTTGGCATCCAGGTACCCAGGGGCCGTAACCGTAACCGTCCCTGTAGGGCTGTCGCGGAAGATATACCACATCTCGCCTATGCGCACGAGGCTGTCGCCGTCAATTTCCGCCGCTGTACCAACGGGGGCCGTTGGGTCTGTAGTGCTTGCGCGCACCAGCAAAGCATAAGAATACGCACCGGGCTGCAAGTAAATGTCTTTATGTATACCTTGGGTCGCGTTGCTTGCCAGGTTAACGGCTCCGTCTATAAAACCGTTGTACCCGCTGGCCGCGACTACCAACAAATAATTGCCAGGCGCTATACCGGCAAAAGAAAAATTGCCGGCGGCATCGGTGACAGTATTATGCCGTTCAAAATTTTCATGGTTAATAAGAGTAACCCCAGCTCCATCTATAGGGTCATTGGGGGATTCCGCAGACAGTACAATACCGCGTATTGTGCCTATAGGCGGCGGCGGTGTGGGCTGCGGCCCGTCTTCGTCAACTACTATAGATATAAAAGCGGTGCCCCCGATATAATCGGCACTGGTAACCGGGCGCAGCACAAGGGCGTGATTGGGTACATCTACCGACAGTATGCCTTCCTCGCCGCCAGCGCCAACGGTCAAACTCCATAGTCCCTGGCTATGAATAAGGGGCACCCCGTCCAGGGCAACATTAATATCAGAAGGGTTTACCCCCGTTGCCGTTACATGAACCACAAGAAACCAGTCAAAGGACGGAAAGCCCAGTGTTATATTTATGTTTTCATCACCGGCAACATCAATAAGCTGCGTGTTTTGAGTATGACCCGGCTCTGAGGCGGTTAATATATATGTACCAAAATCCAACCCGGTAAAGGAAAATGAACCGTCTGCCCCTGCCGCAACCGTAATCACAGCCTCCGGGGAAGGTCTAAATAACGTAACGGTCGCACCGGGGACAGGGTTGTTTAAGGCGTCAAATACATATCCCTGTACAGAGCCTGTACCAAATGCGACGGCCCCGCCCAAGTAAACAGGGGTGTCATCGGAGGTTATGCCAGCGTCGTCCGTTGCAAATACAAGCGTGCCTGCAATAAATAGCAAAATAACGAACATTGCGACTATGCGTGTTTTATTTTTTCGCAGCAATTCTACATGTCACCCTCTCGTATTTAGACATTTTATACCGATTCCAATTTAAATCCTATCTGCCTATCGCGGCTAAGCGCGGGAAAGCGCTTGCTCCGCGTTTCCCGCAGCCGCTCTGTCAGATAGGTTTAAATTTGAAATCGGTATTACTTTGCATCATATGTATATCCATAAATAGTGGGGCTGTGAGCGAGGCCACATTATATACATTGGTATCATGATTACAAAAAATAAGTGTTACTTTTCCAGCTTAGACATTAGTATCAAAACCGGAAAAGTAACACAATTTTAATCAATACATTTATAGGGAGTTATTACTCCTTGTTATCTATCATATCTGTTATGCGCTTCTCGCGAAGGTGCCGGGCTAAATCTTTGTCATACTGGCTTGCGCGGGCCATATGTTTTTTTGTTAGGCTTATTAGGCCAAACGCGGCCAGCCCGGTTAGTATTACTGCCCCAAAAATCATGAAGCTTAGCTGTATTGGGCTGGTTTGGGGGTTGACCAATGTGCCCGCGGGGCCTTGGTGCAACACTGTCCACGATGCTGTAAGCGACATGTCGTTGTTTACAGTTAGTGGGAATGTAACTGTTGCGTTGTTAAGCCGCCAGCCCCCGAAGGTATAGCCTTGGCGGGTTGGGACAGGAGCCTGTGCTATTAGCAGTTGGGCGCCGTGGCTTATAGTTCGTATACCCGATTCGCCTGACGGGAAATTACCGTGCTGGCCCGGAAGGAAAGCTACCGTTCGGGTAGGGGGCGGGGTAGGCGTAGGTGTTGGAGTTGGAGTTGGCGTAGGAGTCGGGGTTGGCGTAGGTGTTGGAGTTGGGCTTGGTGCGGCTGGAACCGGTGTCCATATTGCGCGCAATGTTACGTTTGCGCTTGCCACAAACGGCGCGGACACAAATACATCGTCCATCATCCAGCCGGTGAATGAATATCCCGGGCGGGTTGGTGTTGGGAGAATTGGGATCGAGAAGCCTGGCGGGCCTGTGAAAGTAGCGCTTTCGCCTGCGGGAAGGGTGCCGCCGGTTACGTTAAATGTTACTACCAGGTTTTCCTGTGGGGGTGGTGTTGGCGTCGCTGGAGGTGGAGTTGGTGTTGTAGGCGGCGGAGTTGGTGTTGTTGGGGGTGGAGTTGGTGTTGTTGGGGGTGGAGTTGGTGTCGTAGGGGGTGGAGTTGGTGTTGTAGGAGGAGGAGTTGGTGTTGTAGGAGGCGGTGTTGGCGTTGTTGGGGGCGGTGTTGGCGTTGTTGGGGGTGGAGTGGGCGTCGTAGGAGGCGGTGTTGGTGTTGTTGGGGGCGGCGTTGGCGTCTCTGGGGGCGGTGTTGGCGTCGTGGGAGGTGGTGTTGGTGTCTCTGGGGGTGGTGTTGGTGTCGTAGGAGGCGGCGTTTCACCTGGCTGATGTACATTTACAACAATATTTCCATCGTCAATTTCCCTAAAGTTGTGCTCCGGCCTTTCGGGGCCCCAAACATATGTAACACTGCCGGACATCATTTTAACGCCCGCTCTTAGGAATGATGTTTGGGTATCGGTGCCTACCATGCTGCCTGGTTGGCGGCCGTCTTCGATTCTGAATGTAGATTCTGTTATATCGCCGTTATTCGCAACGCGGTAGTAAAATACAAAGATATCCGTAAGCGCGTCTGATGCAATCCCCGTTCCTGTGGTGAAAACATCAAAGGCAAACCCGGTGCGTCCGTTTTGCATAACCCAGGCGGCCGGTGCGGCGCTAAACCCGTATCCGCTTGCTGCCCGTAAATAAAACGGTGCGCTTGTACCGGTTTGCACCGTTGTGTTGGACGGCGGCGCTACATCCTCGCGGGTGGCGCTGCTAACCGGGAATACTACGTTGTTATCATATGACATAACAATCCCAAAAAGGAAGAAGCCGTTGGGCGCCCTTGCAGATACTACCATCCTATGTATTTGATTACCGTCATACATACCCACTTGCTCGTGGCTGACACTTACCGACGGCATATCCGGCCTTACGGCTCGCCCGCGCCCGGTATCTGCAAATATTGAAAGCGCCGATACCAGAGCCAGCACAACCCACAGGGATAAGAACATCACTATGGTTCTTTCTTTTTTCGCAAAGAGATTTCTCATCTTATTAACTCCGTTCTTTATCATTTATGGCAAACCATATGCCTTGTCGCGGCGCGAGTATTTATATCTGAAGCAGGACGCACCGCATGACAAACCAAAACCACTGGCTTGCAGTTCATGATTAAATTATGAAAACTTTGTTATAGCAGTCTTAAAATTATGTACTCATTGTGATATGCGTACATACCGCAATGGGCATTTCCTATGTTGCAAATTTACACCCTTATTTTATAGTATCCCTTACGACTTTGCAATCAAATGCAACCATCCAAACATAGCCAAACAGGCGATATTTCGCCAAATTCACAAGATTTAACACAATTTTAATATTCAAATGGCATTATCAGTCACGGGCGCTGTATAAACGTTCCAGTATCCGGGATGTAATATCTGCTTGCAAAGTTGTTAATGGTGCAATGGGTGTTAGGCCAAGATATGTGCCGGGCAGGTATGTTACGATATCCGGGTCCGTAGACCAGCCGGGAGCCCGTGGGTCAGGCCAGTCAAAAACATATTCTCCTGTGAGGTAATTTTGCCAAAAGCTTATGCGGTCGTATTCGTATTCGCCAATAAGTTCAGCCCACTCACGAGCCAATAAGCTGATATTTGCAAAATCGTCGTCAAAACTTATACGCGAAAACAGGCTTAGCATACCAATCTGCATTCCCGGAACAGAGTTCCAAGCGTACCCAACCACACTATCTTCGGGGCACAAGAAAAACGCAGTATATGGGAAAAGTGATGTATAACCATATTGCCCGTTAACATGTAAAGATGCATCTCCGCCATAAACTCGCCTAAACTCGGCGCCTATATAACGGTACAGTGTGTGCGGGAAAAAGCCATAAAAATCAAACTCGCCTGTCGAAGATGAAATAAGAATATATGGTATGCCGCTGTTGTTGAAATCAAACAATTGGAAGCCAACGGCATGGCGGCCCCCCGATAACCAAGGGGTATCAGCGGCAAACCTGTTGCCGTGGTTATCGTAGTAGCCATTGGTATCCCTATTAAAGAATATTTCCGGCACTTCATAAGAAATAATTGGATGATTCACACCGTCTATCTCGCCCCAACCTAAATGAAACTGCCCTGGGTCCAGCCCGCCGCCGGTAAATGGCATTGTGTCCATAAATATTGTGGGGAATTGCATTAAGAAATCTTCGGCGGCTTGCAATGCTTGTTCAATGTCGTCGGGAGGCAGCTCTTCTTGGCTGCCGGTAAAATAGGCATCAGCCGATGCTGCCATCCAATTTTGCAATAGCAGCGACATATCTGCTACATTTACTTGGCCTGTTGCTGTTGGGTTTGCGTTTACATAGTCCCCCATCCAGTTTTGCAGCATCATAACTAAATCCGCCACATTTACCTGGCCCGAGCCTGTTACATTGCCGGGCCTCAGGGGTAAAATGTCCGGGAAATTCTCGCAGTGGTTTAAATTAACACCTATGTTTTCTGTGATGGTAATGTCGTTAAATGTGAAAGTGGTATGTCCTGGCTGGCGGAAAACTATGTAATATGTACCGGGAGGTAAATCATAAAATGTAAACTGTACCGGGGTTGCGGCGTCTACAGGGGTTACGGTAAGTGTTGATACTACCCCTCCTCCCGAGAAATGAAGTTCTACCGTAACATCTCGGGCAGGGTTGTAAACAGTGACGCTGCCGGTGATTGCGGCGCCGTGGCTGCCATGTGCGATGAAAAACGGCATAGCTGCAGCAAGGGAAAGCACCGATATTAGTGCCAGTAAAATGCGTTTTGTTTGCGTTTTCATGACTGTCTCCTCATTTTATTTTCTGAGGCAAACATATCACCCTCGTACTTTTATGTCAATGGAATGTATAGTCATGAGCAGAACCGCTATGACGAGATAAAACGGCGGCGCATAAGCCATGCCGTTAAACCGGCAATTATTATCAGTGATACCGGTATCCAAATCCACCTGTTGTTTGAAGGGTTTGATGGCTCGCCCGTGCTTGGCTCGGCGTTGGCCAGGGAAGAAGATTCTGCTTGTATGTCCGTTTCAGTGGAATCGGATGGCTCTGCCTCGTAAATTTCTGTGTTAGGCTCGGTGGTATCGGGTTCGGCAGCGGCCGGTTCATCATTCCCCGATTCCGGTATACCAAGTACTTCATTCACATCAACACGAATAAAAATTGAATAAGGAGAAAACGTGCTTCCCGGAGTTATGCTATGGCGCCAATCACTTCCCACTTGCCAAAACGAATAATAATACACCTGCCCATATTCCACTGTTGTATCTGTAAATTCAAATAATATACGGTCGTGGGGGGCTATGCCTATTTGATGATGTATAAGTTCCATGCCACCAATCTCATCAAAGCTGATGTTGCGCATAGAGCGCATTATATCTGCAGGGGCGGGGACGGAGGCGCGATATATCCTAAAATCCACATCTTCGCCCCGTACAATATCCCATCTGCTAAATATATATCTGAACATAATGCCAATGCCGCCGTATACGGGCTCTATCGTGTGGCGCGTCGCGGTATCCCAGTGGTTTAGGCGCTGCATGGTATGGGCTGTATCATTGATATACAGCATGATATTTTCAATTGGCCCTTCCCTTGGGTCCACCACAATGCGGTAATTTTCAAAGCGCGGAGGAAGGGATAAAGAATCTTCCTGGCTGTATTCCAGTTCCACTGCGGCGCTCCACGCCGCCTGGGCCTGCTCCGGTTGGTTAACGGTTATTTCCACAAGGCCGCTTTCCAGGGTTTTAATAGACACTGGATACCACCACAGCCATTCCCATTCCCATAACTTGCGCGACCATTCCGGGCGAACTGGGGCAACGGAATTTGTTACGGGCTCGCTTACCCCGTGGTATGAGATGCTTAACTCCGGGGGCCATACAATGCCTTCATTGATTATGGGGCTGTAAAAATGCTGTGTGTCCACCCACTGCCCGGAAATACGAATCATGATATCGGTAAATTCCGGCGATTGAACGGGCAATTCCGCGGGGCTGTGGGTTTCGGTTGTTAGTATACGGTCTATACCTTCCACAAAGTCATCATGGTATCTGCCGGGGTGCCAGTTTTCGGTTGTTATAAGGGAATCGAACCCTAAAATTGCGGCTAAATCCGTAACCATAAAATAGGTGTTATCTATGTCCTGTATGGTTCTTATTGCAATGGATGTGGCGGGTTCGTCTGTTCCGTCAATTCCTATTACCAGGGTTTGCTCGGGATAATAGTCGAAGCCTGTGTCCCGGCTCCAGCTAAACAGGCCGCCGCCGTCGGCCCGGGTGGCATGTCGCATAGGGATAGGCTGAAATTCTGTACCGGTGGGGGTGTATGGGCTGCCCCTTACAATCCAAAAATCCCAGCGGTCGTCTATTGGGGTACGAATATTAAATTGCGCGGATGTGCCGTTTAGCATGTATGCCATGTCGTACAGGCATAGATAGAGTATTGCCATATCGGTAGAATATCCCCATAGTTCGAAAGATACGCCGTTTACTTGAATCGTAAACTGACCAGACCATATGCCGTCTACGGTTGCCCGCATGGTCATAGGAATACATATCAACACGAGGATTGTCGCAAGAAGCGAGATAATTAGTTTTTGGATTTTTCTCATAGGGAACACACCTGCCTACACTCATTCACCTTGCCAGATAATCTCCGTCCAGTTCTTTTCCAAAATCCCATCCTCCCTTGCCATGAAGGTGGATATCAGCTGCCCTTCCCATGCATAAACACGGGGCACCAACTCCCTAACCACCCTGTCATGGGCCTCTGGGCTGTTTCTGTGGGTTTCTACTATTATATATGTTGTGGCCGCATTCAAGTAATAGACATCGGGCATTTCGTCCGGCGCGAACTGTGTACGCGCTACAATGTTATTGTACTCATCCATTTGCAGCAGCACAATTTTTACCGGCGCAAACATTCCGTTTACGTTAAGGGTTACGGATGTGCTGTGGGTGATTTCTGCTCTGTTTTCTGTTACTGTTCTTGTTTCGGTCCAGCTTGTGCTAAAAATTCGGCCTTCGGTTTTCAGCCCATGCCCGGAAAAGCCGCTGCCCGGCGTTAAAAATATATCTCCCTCAGAGGTTTGAAATACCTGGTTTATGTGAATAACAGACATAGCTTCGGTTCCGGGCACAATGTATATGGTGCCCTCTGTTTCAACACGATGATAATCGTCGCCAACAAATACATTAGTATGCCCGCCGCTGATACCTCTTGAACTAGGGATAACGCTTGCATTGTGTACGGGTGAGTTTGCGGTGAAAAAGGGGATGCCGTCCACATCTGGGAAAATGAACTCCTGGGCGGCCTCGTCCCACTGGGCATATAGCCGCCCCGGCTGGAATAATGCCGAAAAATCCGGCCTTCCAAAGCGCGTATAGGTTACGGGTGCTTGGTCAAATAAATCTAAATGCTCTGGGGTTATAAACACGCCAATCATCCAGGCTTCTTCCCGCGCCAGGTCTTCTTGCGCCAATTGGCAGGCCGATAACACTGGCAATATTACCCCAAGCAGCAAGATAATTATGCTTCTTTTTATTCTCATACCAGTTCCCGCTTTCTGTGACAGTTTTGCTTTTCCCACGGAATTGCCCGTCATTGCGAGCACAGCGAAGCAATCCAGCAAGCTGCGTCAATACTCCTCAATTGGCGCAAAATTGCCGCGCCAATCCGGCATTACTGCCTATGAACACAGCTTCTTAGTCCTCACTGCATAATTCCCCATCAAATTTAAGTATATCCCCAACATCGCATTCCAAATGCCAGCAGATTTTATTAATCGTGTTAAAGCGCACACCCTTGGCCTTGCCGCTGCGCAGAATAGACAGATTGGCCTCTGTAATGCCTATTAGTGCGCACAACTCTTTTGAGGTCATTTGTTTCGCCTTTAATACGTCTTCTAAGTGCACCCGTATGCCCATGTCGCCACCTATGCCCGTTCAGTTTAATTTGCGTGAATTTTTGCGACGAAAATATGCGGCAGTAGGCATTTTTTGACGCAAAACTCTTTCATTCCGGAACTGAACGGCTATACGAACCTGTCGTTTTCATCTTTTAGCAGTTTATTTTCCGCGATATATCGTGTTAAAAGCAGCGCACCCAGCACAAATAGTATGGGCACAACCGGGAAGTTGACATTGCTGTTTACTACATGCAGTTGGCTTATAAACATTAGCTGAAGCAGGTTAATGCCTGGGATAGCCAGTACCGACGCGGTTAGGGCCGTTACGCATACCCGTGACACTTCTTTTGCCGCCGTTACGGTTTCCAGGCTATATGGGTCGGTATTAAAGGCCTTAAGCAAAATTTGCACAGCCAAAATAACCCATATGTTTAACACATAGGGCAAGGCATGGGTGATATACTGCAAAGCCAGAATCACATATGTTACGCTAAGTTGCTGCTCGGGGGCTGTGTTGCCCGCCCTTAATGCTTCAAATGCATCCAGCATTTGGGCGACTATCAACCCGAAAGCAATAAAAACAAACACTGTATTTAGAATGTGCAGCATACTGCCTGCATATCGTCCCAAACTGCGGATGGCAGCATTCTCAAAAAGCCGTATTACCCGTGTAACCCCATAGGCCATTAGCAAAGAGTAGATGATGCCGCCCAAAAGCGCTTGCTCCAATGGGATAGAAAGGGCGGATGCATGTCGGATGCCGGGGTTAATCATATAGTACATAACAACAAACAGCGCAATGCTAATAACCGGAAGCAGCGCATCTTCTATGCGCTTTTTGCGGATTAATAACCACCCGAGTACAGGCAATAAGCAGAAAGCCCCATACAGCACAATAGCAACAATATTGCCCACCCCGCCGGATAAGGACAATGCACGCAGCCCGCGCCCAATCTGCCAGAAGGGGAAGGCCATGATAAACGGCAAAGCATCTGCCGGCGACACAGGGCTTACAGCCAGCACAACACAAGCCACCGCCACGGCCGACAGCATTAAAATAGACTTCCTGCAATACCGGTTTTGCAAGCCGCTGTTTGGGCTTGTTTCTTCGGGTATTGCCGAAAGTCCGTTTGCGGAGTCTTCGGCCGTATTGATGGGTATATTATTTTCGTCCATTTGCGCCCTCCGATATTTCAAGAAATTATTGTTTTGCGATAATGTTCTTGTATTATAAAGGGGGGAATTATTGTTTGTCAATAATTAAATCGCAATACTTCGGCCCAACGGGCCGTCCACTTTTAAAGAAAGGAATTCGGGATAAGCCTAGCTTAACGCATACTCCCTACCCATAACCAATTTCCGAAACTGATAAGAATCCGTAACAGGCCGGTCAAACTCCATCCACCCTGAGCCAATATCCCCAAACTCATGGGTATCCGACGCGCTTATGGTATATAGTTTAGGATGGTTGTCGCATAGTTTCCGTGTTTTATTATTGCGGTTTTTATGCCTTGGGTTGCCGTTATATACTTCCACCCCATGCACACAGCTAATATCCGGCATACCAACCCCGCGAAAAGGGTGCGCCTGGATTATCAGTAAATTATCCCTGTGACGTTTGAAAAATTTCTGGGGGCTAAGCCTATGCATATTGGGGTTTTTACGCAGAAAATCCTCATCCAGGCCATATAGCAAATAATCGCTGTAGCCTCCTGTTGTAAAACGTATTTCCACACCCAGTATTACATCCATGCCAAGTTCATCGCCCCGGGCTTTTGCCAATTTGTAGCCCCGAAGCAAATAGTCAATACAGCTATCCCAATCATTAAAACCTGAAAGATAATACTCATGGATATGGTCTGTTATTGCAATGCCGCCAAACCCGGCGGCATGATAACCCTCAACCAATTCCACCGCCGAAATAGCAGAGCATAAACTGGATTCCGCAGTATGGGTATGCGGGTCGAATTTATACGCCTTTGTCATGTAATGCTCCACTCATATATGTTTACATACCGCTGGCCTTCTTTATATAAAGACGCCCACTCGGGAAGGCGTGCTTTTCTAATCAGCCGCGCACCCAGCTTCTCGCACACCCGCATAGATGCGGCGTTGGCCTCGTTATTGGTGATTATCAGCTTTTTCATGCCGTGAGCCTTGGCAATTGGCGCTATTAGCTTACATGCCCGGGCGGCGTAATTATTTCCCCGGTGGGCTTCATCTATGGCATAGCCTATTTGCCCGCTGTAATATAGGTCATCTGTATAGCCGACCCTTAGCCCTACTTCCCCGATTTTTTCGCCTTCTTTACACACCGCGAAAGTGTAGGCAGGTACATATTTTTTTTCCGGTATGGCGGGGTTTTTGGAGGTGCATACCAGGAATATCTCCCCGTCACCCAGGCTTGGCACGGTGATAAACCCTTCAAACTCGTAGGGTTGGGCGTTGTAGTAGTCTGTCTCTTTTTGCATTTCCCATTCTTCTTTGAGTATGGCATAGCTAAGTTCATCCCGGTAAAGCTTGCCGCTTCCGGGGCGGGTACGGCGATATTCGCGATACATTCCTTCCCGTCTCATACCTATCTTTTCCATAACGCGGACGCTGCCGGCGTTTTCGATATCACATAACGCCACAATCCGGTGTTGGTTATGTTCCTCAAAACCCAGCATTAACAGCGCCCGGCCCATTTCCGTGGCGTAGCCCTTGCCCCAGTGGTCTTTGTGTAAAATCCAGCCTACTTCCGCTTCGTCATTTCGCAGGTGTAAATCACATGCGCCAATGAGTTTGCCTGTCTCTTTTAAATCTACCGCAAAAGAATAATGGTCAATGGGGTCCTTGGATGTATATGTGATTGCCCGCCTGATAAAAGCATGAGTGTCTTCTTCTTTGTTTGGGCCGAATAACATGAAGGAGGTGTTTTCGGCACAGCTGGCATAGCTGTGCACTGCGTCAAAGTCGTCTTCTTTAAAACTGCGTAAGATTAAGCGTTCTGTTTCTATTGGTTTCACTGTATGTCTCCTTTGCAATGCTTGCCGGAAAAAGGTTTACCATTAGTATCAAAACCCAGTTCGGCGCTTATACCCTTCTATAATATCCCGGGCATGATTCAAAAATGTATGCTCGCCAATGGTGTTAATCTTGAAAAACATAGCCCCGCTGCCCCCGGCGGTTATTACCGAAACAAACAACTCTTCCCCAGTGCCAAGCAAGGTCACGGCCATGCTAACACGGCTGCCTTTAGCCATGCTATGCCTTTCGTACACACGCACGGCACAACGTGTACTGCCGCTTGAATAATCACTTCCGTCTTCATAACTGGCTGAAATGCTTCCCTTTAGAATGCCATGATTTAACATGCCCAACAACTCATCGAAATTGCCTCTTAATCTGCTTTCATATTTCGCCATAAGAATTCTCCTTCTATATAAATAATTCTTTGTTACACAAAGGCTGAGGATGCACAGGCGGTTTTAACCTCTTTTCTTAGCCTTATGCTATAGTATCCGCCTTTTCAATTGTTGGCAACTAGGGTAATATCCCAGAAGAAATACATACACGGCAATTTCGCCGGAAGGATGCGATACATAAGTGAAGCCGATAATACAGTTAGATCAACCGCTGATTAACAAAATATCCGCAGGGGAGGTTGTAGAGCGCCCTCTTAGCGTGGTAAAGGAATTAATTGAAAATGCCATAGACGCCGGTGCCTCTGCTATAACGGTGGAAATCACAGATGGAGGCCTAACCTCCATTCGCGTAACCGATAACGGCGCTGGCATCCCCGCCGGCCAGATATTGCTGGCCTTTGCCCGGCACGCAACCAGCAAAATAGCCAGTATAGATGATTTGTTCGAAGTGGGAACCTTAGGCTTTAGAGGCGAAGCCCTTTCCAGCATTGCCGCCGTGTCCCAAGTAGAAATGATTACAAAAACCGCCGGCGCAATAACAGGCGTACGGGTAGAAATCCACGGCGGAGAACTGGTAAGCCAGCGTGAGATTGGCGCCGCAAACGGCACAACTTTAGTGGTAAACAATTTATTCTTCAACACCCCGGCCAGGCGAAAGTTCCTAAAAAAGCCAGGTACGGAAGCGGGTTATATCGCGGATTGCCTGCAAAAACTGGCCTTGGGAAACCCCGGCTTAACAATACGCTATATCAATAATGGGGAAATTGTATTCCAAACCAACGGCAGGGGCGATTTAAAAACGGCAATGTTGAATATCTACGGCAGGGAGGTCGCGTCCAAGTTGATAAACGTTGCCGCGGAACTGGAAGGAATGGAACTTACAGGTCAAATAGCAAAGCCCGAACTTGCCCGGGGCAACCGCCAGCGCCAAAGCTTCTTTATTAATGGGCGGCTTATCCAAAGCAAGCTTTTAACCCAGGCCGTGGAAGAAGCCGCAAAAACCATGTTATCGTCGGGGAAGTTCCCGGTATATGCGCTAAACTTAAATCTCGCACATGAGTCAGTAGATGTTAACGTCCACCCCACAAAAATGGACGTGCGCTTTGCAGACGAAGAAGCCGTGTTCAGGTTTGTTCGGGGCGCGGTACGGGAAGCGCTAACGGAAAGCAATTTAATACCCGAAATGCGCATTACCGAAAGAAAGAGCGTGTACGCCCCCCTGGACCAGATAACACTCCCCAAAGAAGTTTCCGAAAACGCCCGTCCATTATCGGGTATAAACGAAATAATTACCCAACCCATATCTGACGCACGAAACGCATCATCCACAAAGGTATCAGACAAGCTGCTTGCCCGGCACATAAATCCGGGACTTAACCCAAGCAGCGGAAGCGAACAACAGCCCGCCTCTCCCCATTTGCCGTCAACTCCCCGGCACTCAAATGCCGCCGGTGAAGAAGGAATCCAAGGCAGGCAGCAAGCACAACAATTGAATGCCGCCGGCGGTGAAGGAATCCCAGACAGGCAGCAGACACAACAATTCACGGTTACTGCCCACCAATCCAGCCAAGATAATGCCCATAATAACCCAAGCCCCCTTTCACTACGGGAAGAAAGCCCCCGGGAGCATCAAAGTTTTTTTACAAATTACCGTGTCCTGGGGCTGATATTTGGCACATACTGGCTGATAACCCAAGGAGAATCCCTATACTTAATAGACCAACACGCCGCCCATGAGCGCGTATTATATGAAGAAATCCTAGAAAAAACCGCAGCAGGCGCAATCAATTCCCAGCGGCTGGTTGCCCCTATCCCTTTACGCCTAACCCCCCGGGAGGCTTCTCTTTTAAAGGAGAACCTTCCGCTTTTCACACGATTCGGCTTCGAAATAACCCCCCAAAAGGATTCTGCCCCCCATAACCCCGCCGAAATAACGGCAGTACCCACCCTATTTAAAGGCCCGGTAAACACAGAATTTTTCACTAACCTACTGGATAAAATAAGCGAAATAGGTTTCCAAGGGTCAGGGGTATACGCCCACAAAACCGAAGCAATAGCCATGGCAGCCTGCAAAGCCTCTGTAAAAGCCGGCGATTATCTTTCGGAAGCGGAAGCCCGCGGCCTAATAGAAAAAATGCTGTCCTTGGAAAACCCGTTCACCTGCCCCCATGGCCGCCCAACAATAATAGAAATAACCAAGGGCGAACTAACCCGCAGGTTCAAAAGAGGCTAAGATATCCGGAAATGATGTCAAAGTTTCGGAAACTGCATATAGTGCAGTAGGGTAAATATCTAAAAAACGCACCCCAGTGCACAAGTTTATAGCTACAACCACAAACTAGCCCAATGACGTCTAGTAAAATTTCAATATAATTTCAAAAAATGTATTGACAATTTACGTAAAATGTACTAATCTCCGCTCCTAGGCAATATATTACCAATTCATTTGAAAGAGGTGTATCAATGGCCGCAATAAGTGCCCCAAATAAAGGGGGCCGCTCGTGGTTTCGCCGTAACAGGGCGCAACATACAAAACCCTTCGGTACGCGCTTTATAGAAGACATTAAGCGCAACTGGAGTTTGTATGTAATGGTAGCGCCGGTTCTGGCATACTTTATTATCTTCCAATACGGCCCTATGTACGGGGCGCAAATTGCTTTTAGGCACTTTAGGCCGGCCGATGGTATATGGGGCAGCCAATGGGTTGGCATACAGCATTTCCGTGACTTCTTTGGCAGCGTTTTCTTTTGGCGCCTGCTGCGCAATACACTTAGGATTAGCCTTTATCGCCTCCTCTTCGAGTTTCCGGCCCCTATCCTCCTGGCCCTTCTTATTAATGAAGTTAGGCATAAGTACTTCGCCAGGACAATCCAAACAATTACTTATATGCCATTCTTCATCTCTATGATAGTAGTAGCCGGTCTGATACGTACTTTTGTTGACCAGCACGGTATTATTACTCAGTTTTTTGGCCTGTTTGGTATGGAAGCACACAACATGCTTAACACCATTAACTACTTTCTGCCGATATTAATAGTATCTGATATCTGGCAGTCGGTAGGGTGGGGCTCCATAATATTCCTGGCAGCCCTGCAAGGCATAGACCAGGAGCAATACGAGGCCGCCGCCATAGACGGGGCAGGCCGCCTAAAGCAAACCCTCCACGTAACCCTCCCCGGCATAATGCCAACTATTATCATACTGCTAATACTGCGTATGGGCACAATGGTAAGCGTAGGGGCAGAAAAAATCCTTCTGCTGTACAGCCCGCTTAACTGGGAAGTTTCCGACGTTATATCAACCTTTGTTTACAGGCGCGGCTTGCTGGACTTCCAGTTTAGTTTTGCTTCCGCCGTAGGGCTCTTTAACTCTGTTGTCAATATTACGTTCCTCTTGAGCGCTAACTATCTCAGTAGACGAGTGTCCCAAGACAACACCAGCCTTTTCTAGGGAGGTCTATATATGAAATTTGAGACAAGAGGCCAAGTGATATTCAGATGGCTGTTTAACTATCCGTTTTTGATATTACTAAGTTTTGTGTGCTTGTATCCCATGCTATATGTACTTTTTGCATCATTGTCTTCCCCTGCGCAATATATGGCCCACAGGGGGCCGCTATGGGGTACGCTGGGTTTTTCTACTGCGTCGTACTCCCATGTATTTGAAAACCCGAATCTTATGACAGGCTATTTTAATACTCTGTGGATTTTGGTGGTGGGCATACCCATTAATATGATACTCACAATCCTGGGGGCGTATTTCCTGTCCCGCCGCGGTGTCATGTTCTTTAAGCCTATTATGATGGCTATAATCTTCACCATGTATTTTAGCGGCGGCTTGATACCGTCTTTTATACTGGTTAGGAATCTTGGGTTGTTGGGTACCCGTTGGTCACTTGTGCTGCCCAGTGCTATCTCGGCCTTTAACATGATTATTTTGCGGACAGCTATGTTCGCCGTACCCGAGAGTTTAGAGGAATCTGCAAAGCTGGACGGTGCAAGCCATTTCAGGATACTGTTTCAGATAATGGTACCTCTGGTAAAGCCTACTTTGGCGGTTTTGGTTCTGTTTTACGGGGTTAACACCCATTGGAACTCCTGGTTCCCGGCCATGATTTTCCTGGGAACAAGCCGTGCCCTTTTCCCATTACAGCTTATACTAAGGGAAATATTGGTGCTTAACGATGTTTCCGGCCTGGACGTAGGGGCAGGAGACACAGAAATGATTGCGGCAACCATGCAATATGCATTAATAATAGTTGCCACAGTACCCATTTTGACATTGTACCCATTCCTGCAAAGGTATTTCACAAAAGGTGTAATGATTGGTGCAGTAAAAGGCTAGGCCTTTTAATATGAAGTGCTTGCACTTCTACTAAATTTAGGGAAATTGGAAATTTCCCATAGTGAAGCTATTGCTTCCAAGAAGAGAGGAGAAAGTTATGAAGTTATTGAAAGTACTTTTTGTACTGGTGTTGGCGCTGGGCATATTTGCCGCATGTGGAAACGGCGGCGCAGCCGAAGAGCCACCGGCAGCAGACCCGCCACCGGCAGCCACTCCGGCTCCAGACGCACCACCGGCAGACCCAGTTCCGGACCCGGTAGAAGAAGAATTCAGCTACCCAATGGACGGTAGCGTAACCGTAACCTGGTGGAAAGAAACAGCAGGCAACTGGGCCCCGTTTTTGAATGATTACGGCGAGTCCGCATTCTCTGCCGCCCTGGAAGAAATGACAGGCGTTAACATCGAATGGCTTCACCCGCCATCAGGCCAAGCCCCAGAAAACTTTGCACTAATGGTAGTATCAGGCGACTTCCCTGACATTATCGAATGGGCCTGGACCACTCAGCACCACGGCGGCGCAATGGGCGCAATCGCCGACGGTATTATCATCCCCCTTAACGAAGCAAAAGAACAATGGGCGCCAAACTACATGGCATTCTTGGATGCGCACCCCCATATTTACAGGCAAGTTGTAACCGATGAAGGCGTACACTTTGCATTCCCATTCCTAAGGGCAGACGATATCCTTAAAACAACCACCGGCCCCATCATAAGGATGGACTGGCTTGAGTATCTAAACCTGGATATCCCCGAAACTATGGACGAGTGGTACGAAATGCTTGTACTGTTTAGGGATGAAATGGGCGCAACCACAGGCTTTACCGGTCAAGCCGGCTCAGGCGACCCCAACGGTATTTTGAATACCTTCTTGCCGGCCTTTGGTATCAGGACTAACTTCTTTGTAGAAGGCGACCAAATCGTTTACGGCTTTACCCAGCCCGAGTTTAGGGAATTTCTAGAACTGATGGCCTACTGGTACAGCGAAAGATTAATAGACCAAAATATCTTTACCACAACCCGCGCAGAAATGGATGCAGCTATCCTTTCCGGCGAAAGCGGTGCTGTAATAGGCCCAGGTGGCGGCGCGTTAGGCCCATGGCTACATGCCGGTTGGGAAACAGACCCAAATTACGACCTAACAGCAGCACGCTTCCCAACCTTTGACAGAAACGTGCTTACCCGCCACGGCGGCTCCTCCAACGACTTGGCAGATGGTTCCCGCGGTCACGCAGGTATTTCCACATCCGCAACGGAAGTTGAAGCCATCACCAGGCTTTTGGACTTTGCATTCTCTGAAGAAGGCAACTTACTGTACAACTTCGGCCCCTACGGCGTAAGCTGGGAATGGGTTGACGGCGTGCCCACCTACACAGATATCGTAATGAACCACCCAGACAGAACCTTTGCGCAAGCCCTCACTTATTTTGCCCGTGGCGCGTTCAACGGTCCTTTCAACCAAGACCCATGGTATCTGATTCAGTTCTATGCACTTCCGCAACAAGAAGAGGCACTTACCTTCTGGCGTCAGCAAAACAACCCGGAAGCAACACTTCTTCCCCCAGTTAGCCATTCTATAGAGGAAGCAACTATAATTTCTGCCCGTATGGCTGATATTGATACCTTCCGTAGGGAATGGATTGCCCTGTTCGTCACCGGTGCCACCCCCATCAATGATGATACATGGAACACCTTTGTAACCACCCTAAATAACATGGGTGTGCCCGAGGTAAGGGATATCCATCAAGACGCCCTTGAAAGATTCTTCAACAGATAGTTTGCGGCAAGTAAAAAATTAAAGCAAGATAGTATAATCCGGCTTGTTGCCGAAAACACGGGAATATTCGTGAGTTCGGTACAGGCCGGTTTTTTTATATCACAAGCAAAACCGCAATATTTGTTTTTTATCAGTTTTCTTGTCCGAATAAGTTGACATAACATGGAACGCATGTTAATATAGACATGTTGATTCGCCCATGTGGCGGCCGTATTTTTTTTGATCCGCTAGGAGGATTATGTTCATGAAGACAGGCACTGTAAAATGGTTCAATGCCGAGAAGGGCTATGGATTCATCTCCATCCCAGGAGAGGACGATGTATTCGTTCATTTCTCCGCTATCCAAACTGATGGCTTCAAGACCCTTGATGAAGGCCAAGAGGTACAGTTTGATGTTGTTCAGGGTGCGAAAGGCCCACAAGCCAGCAACGTGTCCCGCGTCTAATTTAGTTACTAGGCGCATCTGTACTTGGGACCGATAATAAAGACTATGTAATTGTAATCATATTGTAATTATATATCGTGTATTACTCGTTCCAAGCAAATTAAAACCCTTTTCCGGTTTCCGGAGAAGGGTTTTTTTATGGGCTGGAAACTGCTATAAGGCGGTTTGATATGAAATGGGCTGATGTAAGCTGGATGGTGCAACGGTTCATGCATTTACAGCGCAGTCTGAAGCCCCATTTATTGCGAAGTATAGTCGTTATGTCCAAAAACCGCCGCAAGGTGGCGAGGATTTTTGGCGCAAGTCAAGGAAGTGCCGATGACGTGGGCCAAGAAGGCCCGCTAGGAGGTGCTGACGCAGGATTGCGTCAAAAAGACCGATACATCTGGGCGGTTTTCGGACATAACGACTATAAATGAGAAACAGTCCCCGACCGAGCCGAAAATTCGAACGCTTCTACGCATTCTCTCCTTCGGGCAACGGGCGACAGGCGGGACTGATTTCGAATTATTTCGCTATAAATCCATTTTACCGAATGAGAAAAATGAGAAACATAAAAAGTGTACTTGACATTCCAAATATATCCGGTTATACTTTTAGTGTAGCACATAGACGAGCAGAAAGGAGTTAAAACAATAGTATGCGGAATATGAAGAATCTAAAGACATGTGTAAAGAAATTACATGTTTCCTAGGCTCAGATGACCGAATCGATGATTTACCAGTGCAAATGAAGGAGACCTAATGTTATACAAAACATTGACGATGCCACATCAAGATATTGTAATGACAAGTGCTCTGCTAGAGGAACTTTCGTGTGAAATTATTATTGCCGGTGCTGGCGGAAGTCTTTAATGAGCCTAAAGAACTGTTTATCTATCTGTTTATGGGAGGAAAATAATTATGAAGCTTACAAAAACTAAACAACTTGCGGCCATAATAATGGCACTAATTATTGTTGTTTCTGGCGCAATTGCTATTCAGGCACAATCACAAGTTTATGCAAGCGAATATCATTACGGGGATATGCTGATTATTGATGACTTGATGGAATGTAATGAATTTGCGCTATACCAAGAGATGATGATGCTAGAATATTTTGGAGAGGTGTACATGAGCAATATACAACGAGCGATGTATAACAGTGATAGGGTGATTGCCTCATTTCCCATGAATCGCTCCGGTGATACAATTTACCCCGAGTATTTTGGAGGCCAGTTTATCAATTCAGACGGAATGCTAGTTGTACAACTTGTTGAAAGTGCAATGCGAGGGGACTCATCTGACACAATGTCAAATATTGAGATATACCATGTTGTAAATAGCGATGATGTTATTATAGAAATGGTAGCGTTTTCTTATGCTGAATTAACAGCACTAATGGATACATTTGTATACTTTTATTTCTATAGTCCTGATGCTGATAGTGATATAGCAAATAACATATGTTCCCTTCACAAGGATGTCATAAACAATAGAGTAGTGATAGAGTTAGTGACTTATAATGAGTTTGAAATTGCAAGAATAAGGAATGATATTTTTGATTCACTGGCCATTCACTTTATTGAATCTGCTGGTTCAGCATATTTATGGACTTGGCAGTAATATTTATTGTAGCGTAAATAATATCACCTGAAACCCCATACATGTATACTTCATTGTTACAGCTTAAAGCCTGGATAATATTCTCTGGGCTTTTTCATTGGCCGGAAACGGCTTTCGCAATTCCCGCCGGCAGGGGGAGCAAAATCAGCAAGTCCGTTTTTATGGTTTTGAATAAAAAATCGTACCGGGAACATCCTATAAAAGATTTTATTTTGTGTTACTCATGGAAGTTGCATAGTTGCGATTTCAAACGAAACAACAATAACGATAGGATGGTGGGGTTATGCGCACTGTGGCGCTTATGGCATTAATTACAATATTAGCCATGTTTGGATATCATGAAAAGATTATAGCACACACAATGCCGGTTTCCGGCAAGGTGGTAGTAATAGACGCGGGCCACGGTGGCTGGGACCCGGGCATGGTAAGCGGCAAGGTAGAGGAGAAGGATATCAATTTAAGCATAGCAAGGAAGCTGCAAGTCTTCCTGGAGCAAGGGGACGCCACGGTGATTATCACCCGCCTGGATGACTCCGATTTGGCGAAGAACAAATCCGGGGATATGCAGGTCAGGAGGCTTATTGCCAATACCAGTAACGCGGATATTTTTGTTAGTATCCATCAAAATTCCTACCATAGTGCCAATGTTAGGGGGTTTCAAGTTTTTTACTTCAACGAATCGGACAATAGCAAAAAATTGGCAAATTGTATCCAAAGCAGCCTAAAGGAGTTTGTAAACTCAAGCAATAAGCTGGGTGCCCGCGCCAATAAAAATTACTACGTACTAAAACAAACCGAAATGCCGGCAGTGCTGGTAGAATGCGGCTTCTTAACTAATTACACCGAGCGTAAAAACCTTACCAGCGATGAATATCAAGAAAAGATTGCGTGGGGCATTTATATGGGGATAGTTGATTATTTTAATAGTCCGGAGGATTGTATAGAGTAACGGTTAAAAGCGGCCGGTTTTATCCTGTTATGGTTATGGAAATATATTGTAATATGTTGAATGATATGCCCCATCATCAACGTTGAAACAGTTATCTTGACGCTGCTGCAAATATACAAAGATGAGAAAGAAAACAGCACGAATGCCCAGTAACCAGTGAAAACACCTGCCTACAAGAATTCAGAACTCTTGTAGGCAGGTGTTTTTATTTTTGCCTAAATTTAGCTTATTCCGGGATAGGCTCTTAATAAGAATATCAGCATGTATAGACATAGTGAAATCAATGAGAAACAGTCCTGCCCGAGCCAAAAATCGCGAACGTTCCAACATGTTTTCGGCGACAGACGAAACTGATTTCCAATTAAATTGCAATATTGTGAATTAATTTACTATAGCGATTTCGTTTGAAATTGGGCTTCAGACTGCGCCGAAAAATGCATTGATGCGTTGCATTTTCCAGCTTGCTTCAGCCCATTTCAAATCGAAACGCATATATAAGCGCAGCGATATGCAGCGAAAGAGAACTTACACATTTGTCATAAATGACAAAATATACAGATTTTTTATTGGAGCAATACTGTCAAAGTTAGGCAGGTAAGCCGCTTAATTCCACAGCTTTTACAGCACACTACTATTTGCGAAAGTAAGACGATTCGGACAATATGCACAAGACGCAATTGTTGTTGCACCAAGCATCCAAGGCAAATGTCATTTTCAACATGCAACCATAATGTTTTGCCATGTAATTCCGGCACAATGCACAATCGACTAGGGGCGAGCAAGGGGTTATACTATAGACAATTTTTTCTTACAAGGAGGCTACGGTACAGTGCACCCATAGGTGGACACAGAGAATCAAGAGTCCATATACAATGTGCACAAACATTAAATTTCACAAAAAAACGTTAATTTTCACAAAAAATAAAGGGGGATAGGACTGTTTCGTGTAAAAGTTTCATAAAAATAATTTTTTGCAAATGCATCTGGAATCCTATTACCTATAGCTTCCCAATATAGCGAACGCGCTTGAGAAGCCCGCTCAGACTGCGCCAAAAAACGCATTGGTGCATTGCGATTTTCTGGCTTGCTTCGCGGTTCTCAAGTGCGTTCGCTATAGCAAAGCGTTTATGTGCGCAACCATGTGGGATTCACAGGATGCCGTTACGTTAACTGGCAGTTTGTCGATTTTCAGCTAAAGACTGGAGGTTTTTTCGTGAAGAATAAGACAAAATTTCTTGTAACAAGAGTATTGGCTATCGCACTTACGCTTATGCTCGCGATGGGTTCGTTCCAATTTGTTTTATGGGCAAGTAATGGAGACGAGCCTGCGACTGTTGTGCCCAGGTCATCTTTCGCAGATTTTACTGAGCCGGAAGACTTAATAAGACAATCACTGATTCCCGACTTGCTTTACATGTGGGACGGTACGCCTGTAACCACCCCCCAGCAGTGGGAAGAACGCAGGCAGGAAATCCGTTATCTGCTTGAGTATTACATGTACGGGCCGGTACGTATTACCCCAAATTATGTAGAGCACGCCTCACACACAGTAACCGGCACCGGCACCAGCCGTACTTTAGCTGTAACCCTTAGAGGCGGCCCTGACGCCCGCAACCTGGGCACAGGCGCAAGTACAGCCGGTATTACCGCTATATTGCCTAACTTTGCTATTACACTTCCAGCCGGCACACCGCCTCCAGGGGGCTGGCCGCTTATCCTTGGTGCGCCCCACAGTGCTGCTTTCTGGCACGCCAGAGGCTTTGCCACCGCTGCCCAGCCTACCGGGCGCGTTCAGCATGACGCACTTTTTGGCCCGCGGCTTAATACCGTGTGGTACAGAAATACCGGTGCATACGGTATAGCGGCGTGGCATACAGAAATGCTTATTCTGGGCCTGCGGGCAGAAGCCGAAGGCCTAAACCGCATTGGCGTTAACCCTGACCGCGTAGCCGTATCCGGCGCGTCCACCAATGGTAAGCGTGCCGCGGCAATCGGTGCTATGGCTGAAAGCGTATGGCTTAGCATACCGGGTGCAGGCGGTACCGGCGCGGCAAATATGTACCGTCAAAACAGCGCAAACACTGTATGGAATATGTTCTCCGGCCCGTCCACTCTTGCCGGTGCGCCCGGCACTTTCCCCGGCTCTGCCGGCGCTAACCCCGGTTTCTGGGGCCCCATTGGCCTGGCAGAATCCTGGGCCGGCCACGCCGGCTGGGATGGTAACTACGGCGGCCATTATAGGAATATCCCGAATTTGAACGCCGATTTTGCACCCATAGATATCCACTTTGTTGCTGCTATGTACGCCAGAGCCGACGGCGGCAAGTTCTTTATGCCGGCAACCGGTATCGCTATGGAAAGCACAAACGGTGTACCGGGCATTCAGCAAATGATAGATTATGCCCTTCCTGCGTTTACCCTTGCCGGTGTACCACACAACCTTGGCGCCAGAGTAACCAGGGCAGCCCATGGCGTAGACTTTGAAGCCACTGCGGTTATCTTGGCAACCATCCAGTATCTGGACGGCACCCTTGCAGGCGCAAACGGCTATCCAAATATGCAAGCATTCTTTGCAAGCGTAACCGGTGCCAATGCTTTTAGCGCTGCAGTACAGACCTATATCAACGGCCTTAACTTCAATATCGCCCATATGCATATCACGCCCTTTGCATCACCACAAAACGCCGAAACATTTTTAAGAATCCAACCCACCTGTAACGGCGACTGTAACCCATGTCAATGTCCCCCATGGTGTGCGCATACCGCTGACGGCATGTGCTGTGACCCGGGAGTCCCTCCAATAGATCCTAACTTAGTAATAGGATGTATCCGGATTGACTTTGTAGGCCCCGACAACGATGCTAACGCCCTTCGCATGGGCAGGCCAAGGCAGTCACTTGGCTGGAACCAAGGAGCCAATGTTGGCGTTGTTAACGCAAACGGATTTTTAGAAAGACGCTTCACCAACCATGGCGGCGGTATTATTTTTAATCTTCCCCTGGGAGAAGCCAAGTTGGGTAACTTTGACCAACTCCAGTTTTCGCTGCGCGTAACCGCTGCTTCCGGCGCTAACTCTGATAGCCCGGTTACTGTTGTATTTGTACAAAATCGCGACCCATTCCCCGGTTCCGGAAACTGGTACGACGGTGTTGCCGTAGACACCAGAATGAGCCGCCCCTATGCCGGTGTTAACGTGCTTGGGACATACACATTCGACCTTACCACGCCTTTCCTTGATGAAGGGGGCAGTCCTCTTCCTGTTTTAACAAGAGGGCTTACCAACTACGCAAGATGGATGACCGGTAACGTTTCCGTAGCAATCGGAAGAAACAACCACACAAGCACCATGGAGTTTGGCCATGTATGGCTTCGTGCCATCGGCTGTGCCACATGCTGTGCCGAATATGATGTGTACTTCAGCGTAGGGGAAGGTCATGAGGCGGTTGGCAGCATTACCGCATCGGCTGAAAGCACTCCCATTGAAAGCGGCGACACCCTCACCGGCGGCACAATGGTAACATTTACTGCTGCGCCGTCAGAAGACCCCATCCTCCATTCAGTGAGTCATTGGACAGTAAACGGCGAGGTTTACAGAGTAAATGATGTCGTATTCACAGGGAACGAACTCGTGCTTGAGTTGCTTGATGATATCGATGTTGTTGTTTACTTTGAGCCTGTTACCATGGCGGTAGATTTAAGCGTAGCCGACGTAGTAATCCCCTACGCAACAGAAGGCATACCGGATGCGGTAGACCGGGCAGTTGAAGTTGCCGTAACCCATATTTCAGGCGGACCGTTAAACCTGACTTTTGAAAACCTTGGCGGCTTTGTTGTAACCCCAAATCCACTGGCCCTGCCTGTTGACGGAAATGCCGTATTTACTGTAGAGCCAGGTGAAGCCATGCTTGAAGCAGCTCCGCAGGTGTTTGAGACGATTATTTCTATACGCCATGCAGATATAGAGATAGCTACGCTTCCGGTAAGTTTTGAAGTTATGGAAGGCGTATGCCGTGAAGACTTAGCCGCTGCAATAGATTATGCAAATGCCCTGCTTCCAAGCGACTTCACCAGGCTATCCTGGGCATTAATGAGCCAAGTCCATACACAGGCAGTCGCGCTGTATAACAACATTCACGCAACGGAGGAAGCAGTTGAGGACATGACAATCCGCCTTTGGGCGGCAATAGATAATCTTGTGCCGTTATCACCGGCAGCTCCTCCGGTAGATAGGGCAGCCTTGATTGCGGCAATTGATATTGCTGAAACATTTGTACAGTCCGAGTTTACCAGGCTTAACTGGGTGTTATTCCACGATGCGTTAACCCACGCAAGGGCAGTAAGGGATAACGCAAATGCCACCCAGGAGCAAGTTAACGCCGCACTTCTCCGCCTTACTACGACTATGGAAAACCGTAACCCCAGCTAATCTAATAACAGCCTAATCGTAATATAAAAAAGGCACCTTTCGGGATATCCGAAAGGTGCCTTTTTATTAAAGTTTTGATCAAACTTTTTCAAAAGTTTGCGGGGTTTGGGGCGGAGCCCCAAGGTTTTTTTAAAGCCTTAATTTTGAAAACTACCTAGCAGCATAAAACGCCTGCAACTGAGCGTTAAGTTCCTCTAGCACCTGGTCTGCGCCATTGGCCATTAATGCGGCCAAGTACGCGGGCATTGCAGCTGCCGGGTCAACAGCGCCTACGGTAAGGGTATGGTTAAACTCATCCACAACGCCGCGCAGTGCCGCCATTTGTATGGCTACCGGGTCGCCGTTAAATGTGAAGCCCAGCAGTGAAGTAGGTGTGCCGGCTTCGTTATAAACCGTGAAGCGATCGAAGAAGCCGTGGCCGTCTGTGTTTCTTGGGTTAAGCACAAACATATTTCCCATACCCGGGCGCCATGTTGAGTATGTTGCGCGTCCTTCTGTGATAAGGGTGATTAAGCCATAGGCGTTATAATCCCAGTGGATGCCTTCTATGCCTTCGCTTAAGATTACGGCAAGGGTTGTATCTGTGTACCATGCGTTCATAAACTGCATTGCGGCCTCTTGGTTACGGGAATAAACAGAAATCGCAAACCCGGAACCGGCGGCGGAAATGGAAGATACGATAGGTGAACTTATGCGGGGGAAGCGTGCGTCTATACCACGAAGATCCGATGCGGATGCCGCATGGCCGTACAGGTACGCAGTAGAGCCAAACAAGTACTGGCCGCTCATTTTAATTTCGCCCATTACGGTGCTTGCTTCGCCGGGAATGGCCATCCGTGGGTCTATAAAGCCCTGATTCCAGAAATGGTGAAGCCTTTCAAGGATTTGCGCAGTACGCGGGTTTTCAAGTACCAGCCCTATTTCCGGGTTTACCGGCAATGCGGGGTTGTTTGGGTCAAAGAAGAAATCGAAAATATGAAGCCCGGTTAAATCCGCATCTCTTGTTGAAAGATGCTGCAAGAAGTTGTTCGGCTCAGGCACTAACGGGAAGAAAGTCGGGCCCCATTCATCTTGAGCCGCTTGTAAAACTTCCTCGAATAAGTCGCTGAAGAATACATCGTAGTTTAGGCCGTCGGCATCGAACAGGTCGTCAAAGTCGAAACCAAGTTCTTCAAGCCTTGTTACGTTTACGTCCCAGGTATGCAGCTGGGCATAGTCCTTCCAGCCGGGTATGCCGTACAGGCCGCGCCCGGCGGGGCCGTCTGTTGTAAATGCATCCCAAAGCGCATTGGGTACGGCAGAAAACATTTCACGGCCGTAACGCTCAACTAGGTTGTTGCTTGGGTCATCCAGCCTAATAAAGTTTCCTATACGGGCATTATTCCAGAAATTAAGCCCCCAGCTGCCGGTCCAGAAAATATCAACGGAGGCGTCGCCGGTATCAAGGGCTAACTGGGCAGGATATCCCATGGCCCAGCCGCCGGTCCAAATAGGGCTGATTTCAATGTTAAGCCCAAGTTCGGCCAGGCGGGCATTGGCAGCTTCTACTACCAAGGCGTCTTCATTCTCTGCGCCGCCGCCCATAAACCATATGGTTACGGTTGTTGCAGGCTCGTCAAACCCTGCTACTTCTTCCGGCGGGTCCTCTACCGGGTCTGTGGTATCTGCGGGTGCCGGGGTTTCCGCCGGGGGAGGTGTTGCCGCAGGGGCTTCCTCTTCTCCTCTGCCGCACCCTGCAAACAGGGCAAGGGCCAAAGCCAGCATTGCTACTACGGTTAAGAATTTTTTCATTTTCTTTTTCCTTTCTGTAAGAACCGGTTAATGGGTTCCAAAAATATATTTATGGTCGTTTCGTTTGAAATTGGGCGACCTCTGTCTCCGATTCTGCGTAGAAGCGTTCGCAGAATCGGCTCGTCCTCAGCCCATTTCAAATCGAAACGCTTGCCTATTCCTTGATAGCGCCAACGGTAAGTCCGGAGATTATATAGCGCTGGAAAAAGGGATATGCCATTGCAATGGGTACCACGATAATTACGCATAAAGCCATGCGCAAGCCCTCGCCGGGCAAATCCGCGAAATTAATATGCGCCGCACCTATTTCCATTAAATTGCGCCGCAAAAATTCTATATTTTGCTGCAGTTCCATCAACAGGTACTGCAAAGGGAACAGCGAACGGTCACGAATAAACAGCATCGCAAGAAACCAATCGTTCCAATAATTAATGGCTGTAAGAAGCGATACCGTGGCTATGCCCGGTTTGGCAAGGGGCACAACTATAGTAAACAAAGTACGAAACTCGCCGCTGCCGTCTATGCTGGCGGCGTCTATTAGTGTATCGGGTATAGAGGCCTTGAAAAAGGTACGCATTATTATTACGTGAAATGGAATTATCAATGCCGGTATAATAAGTGCGGCATAGGAATCCCCAAGCCCAAGCAGGTTACGGATAACCACAACCGTAGGTACAAGCCCGCCGCCAAAAACCATAGTAAAGAAAACAAAGAACGAGAAAAATTTCCTAAACGGGTAATCCTTACGAAACAGCCCATAGGAATACAGTATTGTTATAAGCACAGATAAAAACGTACCAAAAACTGTAATAAACACACTGTTTAAAAAACTTCGCACCAAAGTATCGCCCATTTCAAAGGCCGCCTGAAAGGATGTAATAGTCCACTGGGTAGGGATAAATGTATACCCAACCGTCCGCAAACTTTCGGCGCTGGAAAAGGCAATAACAATGGTAAAAGCGAAAGGTATGATGCAAATAAGGGCAAACCCGCCCACGATTATATGAATAAGAATTTCAGCAGGGGCGCTTACGCGGTTGCCCCGGAACCTGCTGCGGGTGCTTGTTCTGGCAGACATGATTTATTTAAAGCCTCCTTAAACGAAACATTAAAACATCGCGTTATCGCTATCAACCTTGCGCACAATTGCATTTGCGCCCAAAACGCATATTAACCCGATAACATTTTGGAACATCCCGGCCGCGGTAGCCATGCCTACAGCACCCGGCAAGGGCATTTGCATTACCCTAAATACATAAGTGTCAAAAACTTCTGTTACGCGCTGCAAGGGCCCGCTGTTCATGGGAATTTGCCAAAACAGGCCAAAATCCGCGTTAAAAATACGCCCTACAGCCATTATGAACATGATGATAATCATGGGCTTGATGCTTGGGATAGTAATGGCCCAAACCTGCCGCCATTTGCTGGCACCGTCTATTGCGGCGGCTTCGTACATTCCTTGGTCGATACCAGCAATAGCCGCTACGTAAATGATGCAGGTAAACCCAAGATTCTTCCACAAATGGGCGGAAGTAAGAATAACCCGCCAGCCGGTAGGGTCGAAATACCACTGTCTAACATCTGAAAGTACACCGAAATTTGGGTCAAGAAAGGCAAACACAAAATAGCTGGCAACAACCCAGCTTATAAAAAACGGAAAGAACATAAGGGTTTGATAAAGCTTTGCGAAGAACCTCTTGCCAAGTTCGCTTAAACAAACGGCAAGGGCCACGGCAAGTACCGTTGTAAGCACAATAAATACAGCGTTATAGCCTAATGTATTGCGTATCATATTCCAAGCCCTGTCCCCAAAGAAGATAAACCTGAAATTATCCAGCCCCACAAAACGGCTATGGCGGATATTGTTAATTAACGTAGGATTAGGAGGGTGGGGCCGGTAGTCTTGGAAAGCCATAATAATCCCGGCCATGGGAATATAGCGCAGTACAAACAACCATATAGCCCCAGGCAGCATCATTAAGGTGATTGCCAGGGTCTTTTTATGCCTTTGATAAAAACTGCCAATGGGTCTTTTCATGCTTTTAGCGGCCAAATCCGGCACCTCCGACAGTCGACTAACACAAGAGCCAAGGCCCTCTGTTAAAATCAACCATGTGAACTTTGCGATAAAGTATCATTTAGTGTTGTATTTGTCAACTATGCATATATTTTTCCACTATACTACTATCATGAACGTCAAAACATACACTAATGTGAGCCGGATGTTGACAAATCAAACAATTACGATTAGACCATGTTTATTAATGTTTCGACTTTTATACACAAATCATGAATAAATATGCATGATAATAAAATGATACATTCGTCCTATTTTTTATTCATGGGAATATATGCTATAATTCGTCTATATTAATATTTTGCTGTTGTTTATCGTTACGCGAAGCTGAGATATACAAAGGGTGTGGGTCATGGAAAAGTTAAAGCCTCATGCTAGTGCAGCCAAGATTATTAGACATGTCATTTTATTGGTTATGCTAGTTGCAATAGTATTACCGGTTGGGTGCGGTGCACAGGCAAGTCAAAATACAGGGTTCGATTCCTATCAAGACATTCCCGGCATAACAATGCAGCAAAAGCAAGCAATCAGCCGGCTAAGAGAGCAGCACGAATATTTCATCTATGGGATGCTGCAAAACGACGAGGCATTCTACGGGGCGGACGGCGAAATTATCGGCTTTGCCGCCCGTATGTGCCAATGGCTTAGTCATATATTCGACATACCTTTTGTCCCTGTTATCTATGAAGATTTACCTTCACTTTTGGCAAGCCTTTCGGCGGGCACAGTTCATTTTGCGGGGCAGATACCCCAAACGTCCTCTTTTACAGGCACATACAACATGACCGACCCCATATCTATGCGCACTGTCGCAATTGTGCGCCCTCACATCAGGCCCGACATGGATAACATTATCCAAGAGCGTCTTCCCCGTTTTGCGTTTAAATCAGGTACGGTTTTGCATAATGTTTTACTTGATATTGGCGCCTTTGACGGGTTTGAATATTTACATGTAGATACCACAGAGGAAGCTGTGGGGTTATTGCAAAGGGGTTATGCAGACGCATTTTTCGGCGACGGCGTACTCACACATACCATTGCATTTCCAGATTTACATGTAGAAGCTTTTTATCCATTTATCTTTGGTTTTTCATCTTTCGCGGCTCAAGACCCAAATCTTTTTCCAATTGTAGACATAGTGCAGAAGTTCCTAGACGAAGGCGGCATGGCCATCTTAAGCGAGTTGTTTGCCCAAGGCATGGAGGATGCCAAAGCACATAGAATGTCACTGCTTTTAACAGATATAGAGTTGGAATTTATCGAAAATAACCCCGTCATACCCATTGCTGTTCATGGGCATAGTTATCCTATTAGTTTTTTTAACAACTGGGACAGGGAGTTCCAGGGCATAGCCCACGATGTGCTAAGGCAAGTGGAACTTATCACGGGGTTAACATTTGAAATTATTCACGAAGAAGGATTAGAAATGCCCCAAATGGCGCAAATGCTTAGAAGAGGTGAGGCGTATCTGGCCGTTGGGGTTTTTAGCGAAAGAGTTGCGGTTGGTGGTTTCCAAAACCCTTTCTTAATGTCTTGCGACTTTTTTACAGACCATTATGCCTTTTTGTCCCCGGCAGAGATGCCAACCATAAATATCAGCCAGCTACTCTACATGCGCGTGGGCTTGCTTGAGAATAATGTCTACGATGTACTGTTTAAGCACCTTTTCCCGCAGCATGATAATTTAGTGCTTTTCGCAGATGTTGATTATCTTATAGATGCCCTGGAAGATGGCGAGGTGGATTTGGCTTTCTACAGCCTGCGGGGGCTTATTAGGGCAACAAATTATTTCGAGCGTACGGGGATTAGGGCCAATTATGTACTTAATGAAAGTTATGGTATCTCCTTTGCTATAGCCGAGGGGATGGATACATTATATTCCATTATTAATAATGCCCTGCACGTAATAAATACACAGGCATTTTCCGACGATTGGATGACAAGGACCTTTGACTTTAGGCTGCGCCTACTACAGGCTCAGCGCCCTTTTCTTATAGGGGCATCGGTTTCTCTTGGGCTTGTGATTATTTTGCTGTTTGTACTGTTTCGTAAAACCCAACATGAAAAGCGTCGGCTTGAACGGCTGGTGATGGAGCGCACAGAAATACTGGAAAGGGAAAGTAATACCCTTAATGCAATTGTGGATTCCCTGCCGGATGTGCTGTTCTATAAAAATTTAGAAAAGAAATATGTGCGCGTTAACAAAAGTTTTGAGGCGCTTTTAGGGGTTAACAGGCAAGATATTATTGGTACGGCAAGCAGCGATTGGATGACGCCGGAACTTGCGGAAATTTGGTGCGGCGTGGATTTAGCCGTGATTAACGAAAAGCGCGTGATTCGTACAGAGGCTCCGCTGGCTATTGTAGATGGCAATGCGCGTATTTACGACACCATAAAAACGCCCCTAATGCAGGGGGACGTGGTTTACGGGATTTTGGCCCTGGCCCGGGATATTACAGAGCGAAAGGAGTACGAGGAAAATTTGCGGGCGGTTTCCCATGCAAAGTCCGCGTTTCTTGCTCATATGTCCCATGAGATACGTACCCCTATGAATAGCGTTATGGGCTTTTCCGAACTGGCGCTGGAAGAGGAAATATCAGCAGAAGCCCGGGACTATCTGGCAAGGATAAACGAAAGCGCCAACAGCCTGCTAAATATAGTAAACGATATACTGGATATGTCTAAAATAGAATCGGGAAAAATTGAACTGGAGCGTGTCCCCTTCGATGCCGCAGACTTATTCACCCAGTGCAAAAATATTATATTGCCAAAGGCCATGGAGAAAGGGCTGCTTTTACATTTTTATGCCGAACCCATTGCCGGTAATAAACTGTTATTAGGTGACCCGGCGCGCCTTCGCCAGGTATTGCTTAACATAGTATCTAATGCGGTTAAATTTACGGAACATGGCACAATCAAGATTATATCATCCGTAACAAAAACAACCGACACAACAACAACCATATACTGGGAAGTAACAGACAGCGGCATTGGCATGACCAAGGACCAAATTATCAGAATCTCCGAGCCTTTTATGCAGGCAGACTCCAGCATAACCCGTAAATATGGGGGCACCGGCCTTGGCATTCCCATTATAAACGGCATTTTGGGTATGCTAGGCGGAAAGCTTGCTATTGAAAGTACCCCCGGAATAGGCAGTAAATTTAGTTTCGAACTCACATTCGACACTGTCGAATCCGAAGATGCAACCCAAAGGCCGACTGTGGTATCAAGTATAGAAAAACCGCATTTTAGCGGCGAGATTTTGGTATGCGAAGACAGCGAAATGAACCAGCTGGTAATACGCAAACATTTGCAGCGCTTTGGCCTTTCCTGTGTTACTGCAAACAATGGCCAGGATGGGGTAAACATTGTGGCTAAGCGCATGGAAAACGGCGAAAAACCCTTTGACCTAATACTAATGGATATATACATGCCCATCATGGATGGCCTGGACGCCGCCGCCGCCATAATAAAAATGGGCTGCCCCACGCCTGTTGTGGCCATTACCGCCAATGTAATGCCCGACGATATAAATATCTATCGCAATGCGGGAATGCCGGATTGCATAGAAAAGCCCTTTGCTACTAAGGATTTGTTAAGTGTGCTGCATAAGTATTTGCGGTTAGAGATAGGGACGGACTAAAGTATAGTATTAAAATACCTAACCCATCCGGTTTTGATGATACAGATAAAGGCTTATTTGGGTTTTGATACAAATGGTAAACCTTTTTTCTGGTTTTGATGATACCGACAAAGGCTTCCATGCTAGGTTGGTGACGGAAATTCCCCGTAATGGGCCGATAGGAGGCAAAGCTAAAATGACCATAGAAAAACACAACATCCAAACGCCCGCAATCCTGCTGGATTTAGACGTCTTAGAGCGAAACATAGGCCGTTATCATCAAATGGCCGTTGCCGGCGGCAAAAAACTGTGGCCAATGATAAAAACTCACAAATCCACGGAAATTGCGCAAATGCAGCTTAACCACGGCGCCACAGGTTTCCTCTGCGGCACATTGGATGAATGCGAAGCTATTTGCGAAAATATCGTACGGGGCCAGAAAAAAGACATAAGCATTATGTATGCGTACCCAGTGGCCTCTTTTCCTAATATCTCCAGGGTTATTAAGCTTGCTGGGGCCTGTAACTTCTACCTAAGAATTGATAATTACAAGCAAGCCCTACTGTTAAACAAAGCCGCGTCAGAGGCGGGTGTGCACATAAACTACACAGTTATAATCAACTGCGGGCTTAACCGCTTCGGTGTTACTGCCAGCGAGGCGGCGGAGTTGGTAGAAAAAATTGCTGACCTAAACAATATAAAATTCTGCGGAATTTCCACCCACCCGGGGCATGTATACGGCGAAACAGACTTCGAAGGAGTTGCGAAGATAGCCCGGCAAGAATCGGACATTATGAAAAATGCCGCAACGGTACTTAATAACATAGGAATCACACCGAAGCTAATAAGCAGCGGCAGCACGCCAACCCATACGCACATAGCAGATGATGCCGTTATAAATTGCCTGCATCCGGGCAACTATGTATTCATGGACAATATGCAAGTTGCCCTGGATTGTGCCAAGGAAAAAGATTGCGCGCTAACCGTGCTTACCACGGTAATTTCCGCACGTCCCGGCGAATTTATTATAGATGCCGGCGCCAAATGTTTTGGGCTGGATAAAGGTGCGCACGGCAACAGTAAAATCAAAGGCCATGGCTGGGTTAAGAATCAAGACGAAAACATGCTGACTATAAGTTCCCTTTCGGAAGAAGTAGGCAAAATTACCGTGAGTGACGCATGTAAAGATAGGATAAGCTTACAAATCGGCGATAAATTAGAAATAATCCCCAACCACTCATGCGCGGTGGCCAATAACACAAGCTGCTATGTTGCAATAAGAAATGACATTTTTGATAGGCTTATTCACGTGGATATGCGGGGTAATTCTGCAATAAAAATATAGGTGATTGTACATAAAGTCAATTTTGATGATACCGATAAAAGCGATCAAGCCCAGTAATTAAAAGGTTTTAAAACTTGTATGATTGTAATTGTAGGGGACGCTGAGAATCGCGTCTCCTACGCATTATGCACTTTTCCGTTCTGATTGTCAGATATCACATGTTCGCAAAGAACTATATAAAAAATCCCCCTACGTAACCTATTGCATGTAACGTTACGTAATGCCCTAAACTCGGCATGTCGCAGGAAGCTTCAACCTACGGCAAAACCGAAAAGGAGGTGAAACCTATGTCAAAATACACAACGGGCGAAATGGCGAAACTATGCAACGTGTCTGTAAGAACGGTTCAGTTTTACGACACAAAAGGGCTGCTGCCCCCATCCGAACTATCCGAAGGCGGCAGACGCCTATATACAGATGACGACCTAACCAAGCTGCGGCTGATATGTATGCTAAGGTCCATAGGCCTTACCCTGGATGCAATCCAAGGCATTCTAAAAAGCGACGCACCGGTGAAGGTTCTAAACCTGATACTTGACCAACAGCTAAAACAAAGCGAACAGGAGGTAAAGGAAAAGCAAGAGCAAATAGACGCAATCAAAATTATAAAACAAAGCATACACAACGTGGACAAAATCCCCGTTAGTTCAATTAAAGACATAGGGTACATGATGGAAAACAAAAAAGGCTTAAGAAAAGTACGCGCAGTTATGGTAAGCACGGCGATACCGCAGTTTATCTTTTACGGCACCATTGCCTTATGGGTAATGCGTGGTATCTGGTGGCCCTTTGTAATAGCCCTGCCTGCATATATTCTTGCTACTGTGCTGGTTATAAAGTACTGGCATAGAAACATAAGGTATATCTGCCCGGAATGCAATATAACTTTTCACCCGTCGCTTAAAATGGTTATGTTCACATCCGGCGATAAAGTCCGCTATCTTACATGCAGCGGCTGTGGGTATAAAGGGTACTGCATCGAAGTTTACGCCAAGGCCCATGACCTTAATTGATGCGGAGGTATAACATGGATTTCTTAAATGACATAGGCATAGTAATTCCCATAGCCGTTGCCGTGGCTATTACTGTTATTTCCTTATGGGTTACGGTGCTGGTGCTCAGAAAAAGGGAAGGATAGAACACATGTGAACAAGCCATGGATAATTACAATCGTGTAAATTTTCTACACCAAACACACCCGTGGAATATTTTCAAGTATCCGCCCATTGCGGGATACTGCTTGCCCCCGTTTGCACCCCGGATTATAATAAATTCCGGCCTATCAATTGCCGAAAAAAATAAAAGGGGAGCCGCTTATGAAATACATAATTAAGCGAGACAGAAGGCAAGTACCATTCGATGAAAGTAAGATTACAGCCTGCATAGACAAGGCCTTCGCGGCGGCAGGCGGCGATGAAGGGGATAATCGCAGCCTGCTGATGACATTAACCTTAGAGGTGTTAAAAAAGCTTGAAGCCGAGTACAAAGATGCGCCATTCACGGTAGAAAACGTACAAGACCTGGTAGAAACCGTGTTAATAGAAGGCGGTTATGCCAAGGTAGCAAAGGCGTATATCCTGTACCGCCAGCGGCGCACTGCCATACGTGAAGCCAGAAGCGAGTTAATGGACGCAGTGGCAGATATAGTACGGGAAACCAACCGCGACAACGCCAATGTAGGCAATTCCCCATCAGGGAAAGTGCTGCAAATTTCCGAAGCGGCGTCCAAAAACTACTATATTAAGCGTATGCTGCCCCCGGAGGAAGCCCAAGCCCACCTGGACGGGGATATTTATATCCAAGACTTAGGCTGGTACGGCAAAACCCTTACGTGCCTGCAAATCCCACTTGGCCGTATGCTGAGAGACGGGTTTAACAGCGGCCACGGTACAATCCGTTCGCCAAAGAGTATACGTTCGGCGGCGGCTCTTTCGGCAATCATATTGCAAAGTAACCAAAACGACATGCACGGCGGCCAAAGCTACGCATACTTTGACCGTGACCTAGGAACATATGTAGAGATAGAGCGCGGCAGGCAAGACCGCTTGCTAAGGGGCAACCTTAAAGAACTTGGCCTAAGCGCAAGCGAAGAAGAAATAATCGCACTTGTGGACAAACACACATATAACGAAACATTCCAGGCAATGGAAGCCTTCATATATAACCTAAATACCATGCACTCCCGTGCCGGTGCGCAAGTGCCCTTTTCCAGTATAAACCTGGGAACAGACATAACCCCGGGCGGGCGCATGATAACCGAGTGCTTTCTATTGGCATACGAACGGGGCCTTGGCAAAGGTGAAAGCCCCATCTTCCCCAACCTATGCTTTAAGCTGAAAGAAGGCGTAAATTTCGAACCGGAAGACCCTAATTACGACCTGTTCCATCTGGCAATGAAAGTAGCCTGCAAACGGCTGTTCCCTTCATTCTCATTCCAAGATGCCAGCTTTAACAATATTTACGGCGACGAAGAAGTAGGTTACATGGGCTGCCGCACAAGGGTTATAGCCAATGTTAACGGCCCTGCCGTTACAGACGGGCGCGGCAATTTAAGTTTTACATCCATTAACCTGCCACGGCTGGGAATACGTGCCGGCGGGGATATGGCGCTGTTTTGGCGCTACCTGGACGAAACACTTGACTTCGCAATGGGCCAGCTTATGACCCGTTACGACCTGCAAAAAAACCTGCGTGTGGAAGATTTCCCGTTCCTAATGGGCCAGCAGTTATATATGGACAGCGAAAAATTAAAACCCGGCGACATTATCGAACCGGCTGTAAAACATGGCACATTAACTTTGGGCTTTATAGGCCTTGCGGAGTGCCTGGTGGCCCTAACGGGCTTCCATCACGGGCAAAACCAGTCCAGTCAGGCCCTGGGGATATCCATAGTAAGCCATATGCGCCGCCGCTGCGACGAAGCAAGCAAGAAGCACAGCCTTAACTTCTCCCTACTGGCCACCCCGGCCGAGCAGTTGAGCGGCAAGTTCACGATTCTTGATGTAGAGCGCTACGGCGAGATTGAAGGCGTAACAGATAAGACATGGTATACCAACTCCTTCCACGTACCGGTAGAATATGAGATTACCGCCCTGGATAAAATTGCGGTAGAAGGCCCGTATCATAAATACTGCAATGCCGGGCATATTTCATATGTAGAATTGGAATCCGCCCCGGGCCAAAACATAGAAGCCTACGAGCGGCTAATCCGGGCAATGGCAGATGCGGATATGGGCTATGGCGCGGTTAACTTCCCTGTGGATATTTGCAGAGAATGCGGCACAAGCGGCCTTATAAACGAGGCAAAGTGCACTAACTGCGGCAGCGAAAATATTAGCCGTGTACGGCGTATTACCGGGTATCTATCCACCCTGGACAGGTTTAACGATTTCAAATTGGACGAGGAAAAACACAGGCTAAAACATGATGAATAAGCTGCGCCTGTCAGGCTTTTCCCATGAAAGCTTTGTAGACGGGCCAGGAATACGGGTTGTGGTATTTGTGCAAGGGTGCGAAAACGCCTGCGAACATTGCCACAATCCCCAAAGCTGGGATGCAAACGGCGGCGAAGAATATACTGCCAGTGAAGTGGTAAAAAGGATAAAAGACGCAACCGGCGCGTCACGGCACCGCAATCACCTGGTGGCAGGCCTGGCCCTGGCACCTAATGATGCACGCAAAAAAGGCAGCAAGCCCCCCCGAAAAGAATTCCAGGGTGTAACCTTCTCCGGCGGCGAGCCCTTTTTGCAAGCGGCTGCCTTGGTTAAGATTGCAACGGCGGTTAAGGGTATGGGCTTGGATATAACCATATACACCGGCTACACCTACGAGGAACTAGCCGCAAACCCTGATGAGGATATCCAGAGTTTGCTTGCCTTGGCGGATTATCTTATAGACGGCCCGTATGTCCATAAATTGCGTGATATAGGGCTGAAATTTCGCGGCTCATCCAACCAGCGCGTTATTGATATGAACGAAACCCGCAAGGCCGGGCGGGTTGTGGAATTTATGTAAAATTAATTAAACCCCACAAGACAAGGCAATTTGCCATATCTCGTGGGGTTTTTATCATATGTCAACCCTCATCTAGTAGTACTCATACCCCAATACCCCGGGTCTTATATAGCGTTATGTGTAAAGCTTGCAATTTTATCAATAGGTATCTCTGTCACGCTGCCGAGCCAGTTGCTGCCCCAGCCCCAGCCGCGTCCACGACCGCGTCCGCGACACCTGCGTCCTTCGCGGCAGCGGCCCATCATGCCGCAAATGCCGGGTGTCATGCCAATGCCGTCGAAACCGCCGTCTTCAAATCCGAAGCCGTCGTCGAAGAAGCCGCCGCAACATGCGCTGCCGATTGGGCAAGCAGGTGGTGCGCCGATATCGGTGATAAGCTTAATGGTGCAGCCGCAAATGCCGGCAAGAACACCTGTAAAGCCATTGCCTGATAAACCGCCGCTGGTTGTGAATATTGTAACCGTCTGGCCGATATAACGCCCTAAGCTTTCTAGTAAAAATTCGCCCATGGTTATCCTCCTTTCCTATGCTAACTCAAGTCATATATCTGTTCCTTTGCCGCGATTCTGCGCATAAGTGCTTACAGGTTCGGCACATTGTCACAGTTTTGACATAGGATTAGCATTAGTTCATGTTTGTTGACACCGGGCAGGTACCGTTTAGAGTGAAACTTGGCCTTTTGCTTATTTCAAAACGTAACGGTTACATGCCGCAAAGGCAGTCGAATCTATGTCTGCTGCCCCCGGGTTTCTAACCTACCCGGCGCCTAATCTATATCATGGAACTCCTGAGAAAGGCGTTCCTAGTACATACTATATGGCCAGTTGTCCAATTGTGTTACAAGCTGTGGGGCTTATTTCACATTTCGCAGTATAGTAATTTCAATCCAAAATGCGGGATTGTAATTACTATGGCTTCGGAAAGTGATTCAATTGCGAATGACAAAAACCGTCATTCTCAATTGAATGCACTATATATATTGGGTTTTGTCCCATTGTGTCATTAGCTGTGGTATACTCCTTTTCGCTATATTGTGAAAACGCTTGTAAAGGACGGATAAAACATGTTATCAGACATAGACCTGCAACTTTCCCTAGACAAAAAGCACTATAAATCATCTTTGCGGGAGTTGGAGGTAACCTTGGCCAACCTCCAGCAAACCTTACGCGAGACAGAAATCCCTGTGATAATCGTATTCGAGGGCTGGGGCGCGTCGGGGAAGGGGACATCTATCGCCCGGATGGTAAACGCACTTGACCCGCGCTATTTCGATGTACGCACAACAGGCAAAACCAACGAAGAAAAACTGATGCGCCCCTTCTTATGGAGTTTTTGGACATACTTGCCCTCCAGGGGGCAAATCGTGATACTAGACAAAAGCTGGCATAGGCTAATCATGCCCCATGTGCGTGATAGCTGGGGCATATCCGATACCGAAGCATACGGCTTTTACTACGATGTAAACGCCTTCGAGCGGCAGCTTGCCGACGATGGCGCACTAATAATCAAGCTGTTTTTGCATATTAGCCAAGACGAACAAAAGCGCCGTTTCAAAGCCCTGGAAAAAGACCCAACAACTGCATGGCGCGTAAAGCCCCACGACTGGGAGCAGAATAAAAACTACAGTAAAAACCTGCAAATCTTCGAAAAAATATTGCAAAGAACGCAAACAAAGAATAATCCATGGCATATAATCGAGGCCGAAGACAGAAAATACGCAACAGTAAAAATTCTACGTACAATTATTACCGCAATAAAAAACCGGCTTGATTCCGGAAACGGGGTTTCGCAAAATACCGGGCTCCAGGCACCTATATATGGCAATTTCAATCCAAAATGCGGGATTGATATTGCTATGGCTTCGGAATGTGATTCAATTGCGAATGACAAAAACCCTCATTCTCAATTGAATGCACAATATGTAAACGAATCGGGTTCCTACCCCCGTATCCTGCAAGGTGTGTCCCCGTACAGGTCCATATGCGACATGGAATATGATGACGAACTGGCATACTATCAACAGCGTATGCGCATGTTGGGTAATAAGCTGTACGCAAAGCGCCGCTCGGCCGTTATTGTATACGAAGGCTGGGACGCGGCCGGAAAAGGCGGTAATATTAAACGCCTAACCAGCGAACTTGACCCCCGCTGCTATGCGGTTGTGCCCATAGGTGCCCCAAGGCCATACGAACTGGCGCGGCACTACCTATGGCGTTTTATGGTAAAAATGCCTAAGGATGGCCATATGACAATTTTTGACCGTTCGTGGTACGGGCGTGTACTAATAGAAAGGGTGGACCAGCTAACGCCGGAGCATATTTGGCGGCGGGCTTATAAAGAAATTAATGAAATGGAGCAGCACCTGGTAAACCACGGTGTAATACTATTAAAATTTTGGATGCATGTAGATAAGGACGAGCAGTTCCGCCGGCTAACCGCCCGCCAAAACAGCCCGGAGAAGCAGCATAAAATCACCCCGGAAGACTGGCGTAACCATGAAAAGCGCCCCGAGTACGAACAGGCCGTAGACGAAATGCTTGCCCATACCCAAAACCCCCACGCACCCTGGGTTATAGTGGAGTCCAACAATAAAAAATTCGCCCGTATAAAGACCCTTAAAACCGTGACAGATACATTGAATTCCGCGCTTATGTAAGACAATGCACATCCCAATGGGTTTTGCTTTGGAGGGTAAAATGAAGGACAACAAGCCAAAAAAAGAAAACCCACACGACAAGCATAGAATTCGTATGCGTGCCCGCTACCGCACAGGAGGGCTGGACGGCTTTGCAGACCATGAAGTGCTGGAAATGCTGCTATACTACACCCAGCCAAGAGGAAATACCAACCCCCGCGCCCATGAGATGCTAAACCAATTTGGCTCTTTGCATAATTTATTTGAAGCGGACGTGGAGGCCCTAATGGAACGGCTGGGTTGTACGGAAAATGTAGCCGTGCTAATAAACATGGTGCCCGCCCTGGCCAACCGATACTTTCGCAGTAAGATAAGCCAGAAACTGAGGCTGGACAGCGAACGCGCCGCCGGTGAATATGCCATGGACTTATTTCTGGGGCATTCGGTAGAGCGTTTTTATGTGTTTTGTCTTGATAGCCAGTTAAGGCTAAAAAATACTACGCTAATATCCGAGGGAACCGTAAATGAAGCTGCCGTTTACCCCCGTGAAGTGGCGCGGGCCGCCTTTCAGGACAAGGTAACCAATGTGATACTTGCCCATAACCACCCCGGAGGCTCCTTAAGGCCATCCATTGCGGACTCAGATGTTACGCGCATGATTACCGCAGGGCTTTCATTTTTTGATATAAAGGTGCTGGACCATATTATTGTGGCTGGAGATACATATTTTAGCTTTGCGGCGCGGAAGTTGCATGTGGCCGGGTATTTGTAGGGTTTTATCCGGTTTTATCTATGGGATGGTGTTTATATGGGTAAGAAAACAGGTATATCTGTAGGCAAGCGCGTAATGATTATGGGCTCCGCCGGGTCTGGAAAGAGTACGCTTGCAACAAAACTGGGCGAAATTACCGGCATACCGGTAACTCACCTGGACCGCATGTTTTGGAACCCCGGATGGGTACAAACTCCCAGTTACGAAATGGACAGCAACGTGACCAAGGTGGCAGCCGGCGATAGCTGGATAATAGACGGCAACTATTTACGCACATTAAGCGTACGCCTACAACGGGCCGACACGATAATCTTTCTTGATTTTAACCGGTACATATGCCTTTATAGGGTAATAAAGCGCTGCATAAAAAATTACGGCAAAACCCGCTACGACTTAGGCGAAGGCTGCCCAGAAAAAATGGATTGGCCCTTTATTAAATGGGTATGGGGGTACCCGAAGCATTCGCGCAAAGCCATACTTGAAGCCATTAACGAAAGCGGTAAAACCTTTGTGAACCTAAAGTCCCGCAAAGATGTTGCAAAGTATATAAAAATGGTGAGATTGAATGAATAGGCATTTATGGCGATTTCGTTTGAAATTGGGCTCCAGACTACGCCGGAAAATGCATTGAAGCGTTGCATTTTCCGACTTGCTTCAGCCCATTTCAAACCGAAACGCCTATATGGCGGTTACTGCTATAATAAATATGTAAAGATTGTGGCATCATAAATATACTCCTGACGCTAAGACCAAGAAGGCAGCTTGCTCGAAGCAAAAGGTGTCATGTTCTCAAACTATTTCTATTTTGTAGAAGCATCTTCACTTGTTTTGAGAAACCATGCGCCTTTTAGGGGCGCATTTTATTTTCAAGGAGGACAAAAAATGGAAACACGTGTTGCAATTGTTGCAATAATTGTGCAAAGCGGAAATAGTGTGGAAAAAATCAATGGATTTTTACACGAGTACGGGGAACATATCATAGGCCGAATGGGATTGCCTTATCGTCAAAAAGGAATAAACATTATAAGCATAGTAATGGACGCCCCCCATGATGTAATAAGCGCGCTTTCTGGGAAGATTGGCAGGTTGGAAAATGTTAGCGTAAAGACGGTGTATTCAACATGAAAAAATTAATTGATAAGTTAGAGAAATCGCAAGTTCTTACACGTGACGAAATAAAGGAATTGCTGGCTTATGACGGTGATTATCTTTTCGAACGGGCAAGGTATACAGCAAGAAGCATTTACGGCAACAAAATATTTGCCCGAGGGCTAATTGAGGTTACAAATTACTGTAAATGCGATTGCTATTATTGCGGGCTTAGGCGCAGCAACAGCAGCGCTGTAAGGTATCGCCTAACTAAGAGCCAAGTAATGGACTGCTGCAAAATGGGCTATAACTTGGGATTCCGTACATTTGTGTTGCAAGGCGGCGAGGACGGATATTACACCGATGAAATTTTGGTTGAGTTAATAAGCGGAATAAAGTCACAATTTCCCGATTGTGCCGTAACCCTTTCTATAGGTGAGCGGAGTTATGAAAGCTACAAACAATTATTTGACGCAGGAGCAGACAGATACTTACTAAGGCATGAAACGGCAAACGACGCCCATTATAGTAAGCTGCACCCCCCCGAAATGTTGTTGTCAAACCGTAAGAAATGCTTGCTGGACTTAAAAGAAATAGGCTATCAAGTGGGCTGCGGGTTTATGGTGGGTACGCCAGGGCAAACGTTAGACAATATAGTAGACGACTTGCTGTTTATTAAAGAGTTAGACCCTGCAATGGTGGGCGTTGGCCCGTTTGTGCCCCACTCGGCTACCCCTTTTGCGGAAAATCGCCCGGGGGACTTGCGGCTGACATTAAATATACTTGCAATGCTTCGCCTAATGAAGCCGAACTTACTAATCCCCGCAACAACGGCCCTTGGAAGCATTGATTCTAAAGGGCGTGAACTGGCTGTATTGGCTGGCGCAAATGTGATTATGCCTAACCTTTCACCCGTTGACGCAAGGAAAAAATATCTTCTTTACAACAATAAAATTAGTACAGACGGTGAAACCGCCGATAATTTTTCAAATATCAAAAGAAGCATGAAAGATATAGGTTACGATATTATTAGCGCAAGGGGTGATTACTTTGACCTATAATGCAAACACACAAAAGGCCAATAACATTATTAACCACGACGAAATTATAGCAACCCTTGCATGGGTTGACGCAAACAAAAACAATCAGGCCTTAATCAGCGAAATTATGCAAAAAGCGGCACAGCAAAAGGGGCTAAACCACCGGGAAGCGGCCCTGATTTTAGAAAGCGGCAACACCGCTGATATTTTCCGCTTAGCCCGTGACATTAAGGCTAAGTTTTACGGCAACAGAATCGTTCTGTTCGCGCCGCTGTATCTTTCCAATTATTGCGTAAACGGCTGCGTTTACTGCCCTTATAATTGCCATAACAAAAATATTGCACGCAAAAAATTGTCACAAGACGATATTCGCCGTGAAGTTATGGCTTTGCAGGATATGGGGCATAAGCGCATAGTGATAGAAGCAGGGGAGCACCCCGAACATAACCCAATCGGGTATATATTAGAATCAATAGAAACAATTTACGGAACAAGGCATAAAAACGGAACGATACGCCGGCTGAATGTAAACCTTGCCGCCACTACCGTAGAGGAATACAAAATGCTAAAACAAGCGGGGATTGGAACATATATTTTGTTTCAGGAAACGTATCACGAGGAAACATACAGAAGGCTTCACCCATCCGGGTTAAAGGCCGATTATGCCTGGCATACCCAGGCAATGGACAGGGCAATGGAGGGCGGCATAGACGATGTGGGTATAGGTGTATTATTTGGGCTTGCGGACTATAAGTATGAATTTGTGGCACTGCTTATGCATTCCCAGCACTTAGAAAAAACATATGGCACTCTGCCCCACACCATAAGCGTACCCCGGATACGTGGGGCAGAAGATATAAACCCTAATTCGTTTAGCAATCGGATAGATGATGATACATTTGCTAAAATCGTGGCTTGCATACGCATAAGCGTGCCATATACCGGGATAGTTGTTTCAACACGAGAAGACCGGCAAAGCCGGGAAAAAGTTTTGGATGTAGGCGTTTCCCAAATCAGCGGCGGCTCGCGTACAAGCGTTGGCGGTTACGAAGCGGAAGAAAAGATAAATACCCAGCAGTTTGAAATCAGCGATAACAGAAGTTTGGATGAAGTTGTACGTTGGTTGATGGAAATTGGATATGTGCCAAGTTTTTGTACCGCATGTTATAAAGAGGGGCGCACCGGCTATAGGTTTATGGAACTATGCAAGTCAGGTCAGATTCATAATTTTTGCCATTCCAACGCGCTTATGACTTTACAGGAATATCTAATGGACTATTCTGACAAGGATACCGCAATCATTGGCGAGAGGCTTATAAACAAGGAACTGGCAACTATCCCAAACGAGAAAACGCGGGTTTTTGTAGCCCAAAAATTAGAACAAATAAGAAAAGGAAGCAGGGATTTTAGGGTATGAAATCATTTAATAAAACACCCCAAAGCGAAAGATTGCATATCGGGATTTTCGGCAGGCGTAACGCGGGAAAGTCCAGCTTGTTAAACGCCATAACGGGCCAGAATATGGCGGTAGTATCGCCGGTAAAGGGCACTACTACTGACCCTGTTTCAAAGGCAATGGAAATACCCCCAATTGGCCCGGTTTTGATAACAGACACCGCCGGGCTGGACGATTACGGCGAACTGGGGAAACTACGAACAGATAAAACAAGAAACGTACTTCGCAAAACAGATGTAGCGCTGTTGGTTGTAGACGCTAAGGAGGGCCTTGCAGACGAGGATAAAGTGCTGATAAAAACTTTAGATGAAATGGGCGTTAAATATTTAACCGTTTACAATAAAGTAGATTTAGTTGATACCGCCCCCCATGATGGTTTTCCCGTAAGCGCAAAAAACGGTACAAATATACATGAGTTAAAGGAAAAAATAACGGATATTTGCCATACGCAAGAAAATAACAGGCGCCTTGTTGCGGATATAATTACAAAGGGTGATATTGTGGTATTGGTTACACCCATTGATAAAGCTGCCCCCAAAGGTCGGCTTATTCTGCCGCAGCAGCAAGCCATTAGAGATATAATAGACACCGGGGCAATATCAATTGTAGTAAGGGATAGCGAGTTTAGGGCTGCACTTGAAAAACTCAAAGAACTGCCCCAGCTGGTTATAACAGACAGCCAAGTGTTCGATAAAATTTCTAAAGAAACCCCCGGTGATGTGAAGCTAACGTCATTCTCAATTTTAATGGCAAGATACAAGGGTGTTTTAGATTATGCCGTTCAGGGCGCAAAAACCCTGGATAAAATAGCAGAAAACGATAAAATTCTTATATCGGAGGGCTGTACCCATCACAGGCAATGCGATGATATCGGCACAGTAAAATTGCCTAGGTGGATTGAAAAACATACAGGAGTAAAGCCGCGTTATGAATTTACATCCGGCGGGGATTTCCCGCAAGATTTATGTGAATATAAATTGATTATTCATTGCGGCGGTTGTATGCTAAATAATCGTGAAATGCTTTATCGCCAGCATATAGCCCAAACAGCAAATGTTCCAATGACCAACTACGGCATTGCGATAAGTTATATGCAGGGTATATTGGAACGTTGTATCAGCCCGTTTAAAAAGGAGTGATTACATGAAAGCCTTACCCCCCGGATGGAAAGAAAACCATCAAATGACGTTAGCCCCCGTACCCCTGGCAGTCCAACTTTTTACGGTAGCAGATATGCTGGAAAAGGACTTGCGGGGTACCCTAAAGCAGGTAAAAGCGGCCGGGTATGACGCTGTTGAGTTTTTTGGAGGGCTTAAGTACGCGGCTCAAGATGTGTACTATGCCATTAAAGAAGCCGGCCTTCAAATTGCCGGCTGGCATACCCCATGGGAGTACCTGTCGCCGGAGTTTATTCATTCCACTATTACTTATAATAAGGTGCTGGGCAACCAGTTTATTATTGTCCCGTGGCGGCCGGACGAGGTGCTTGCTACCCGGGAAAGCTGCCTTCGGTTTGCCCGGGAACTAACATGGGTTTCGGATGTTCTTGCCATGTATGGCATGGTTACTGGCTACCATAACCATACTGCGGAGTTTCGGCCTACGGCGGATACGGGGGAACTTCCATGGGATATTATCGCCCAAAACACTCCCTCCACGGTTATCATGCAAAACGATATTGGAAACGGGATGTATGGCGGCGGGGATATGATGGGCTTGTTAAAGAAATATCCCGGGCGGGCGGGCACGGTTCATATAAAGCCGTTTTCGCCTACAAGGGCCGGTACGTTTTTTGATGACCCCGAATGTGTAATAGATTGGAACCGGTACTTCGAAATCTGCCGTGCCGAGGCCGGTGTGCGATGGTATATTATAGAGTATATGGACAACGAGCGTTTCCCGGAAGACCCTATGGGCGCATTGCGGGCGGCGGCTATGTGGTTTCGGGGGGCTACCGGCAGCTATAGTGCGGGGCTGTTAAGCATTATACGTGAATAATTATGCACATGCTCGTCTTTGTGCAATGTCAACAACTTAACGAATGGCAGAAGCTAAAAGCCCCCTTCTTTAGAAGGGGGTGCCGGAGCGTAGCGGAGGCGGGGGTTGAGGTTTGCGACAAGTTGTAAACAACCCCCGGCCCTTCGG
>Ga0123355_10000365_pt1 | contig 58534 bp, 59 predicted proteins | sample TergutEmb28metaG_3_FD_89872 | JGI IMG/M metagenome (GOLD analysis project Ga0123355, IMG submission 89872) | Embiratermes neotenicus P1 segment gut microbial communities from Petit-Saut dam, French Guiana - Emb289 P1 | ecosystem: Host-associated > Arthropoda: Insects > Digestive system > Gut ... | reverse complement strand
TTTGATTGCGCCTATGGCTTTTCGCCTATCTTTGCCAAATTCCTTGGCTGGGTTCGGCTTCTTCTTACTATCCGTATGCAGTGCATTTTTATTAAGCGCGGCTTTTCTCATGCTGCTTACTGCTGTCCGGATGGGCTTAACTTGGGGAGAAGGGCCAACCTGGGCATTGCTATTATTAGCCGGTGTATTAAGTGGAGCATATCTACCTTTGCAGCTATGGCCAGATTTTTTACAGCCTGTATTGCTTCTGCAACCCTTTGCAGGAGTTATGGACATACCATTGCGGCTGTATGTAGGTTCTATGCCCCTTGAGGATGCCACCTGGGTAATTGGCCTTCAGTTGATATGGGCAATTGTGTTTATTGTTTCCGGTAAGGTATTAATGGCGCAAAGAATAAAAGGGCTTATTGTACAGGGAGGGTAAGTGTGATGTCTATTATAAAAGAATTTAGGCTTTACCGACGATACATCAAAATAAATTTGCTATCAGGCCTAGAATATAAGGGCTGGTGGATTATGTTTTTGCAAGTGATGTTTACAACAGTATCTGAACCTATCATGATTATTTTTATGTTTAACCTTTTTGGAAATATCGGAGACTGGACATTGGAGCGTATACTACTGATTTACGCCATAGCTGTAACATCCTTTGGCCTTGCAGAAAGCTTTTGCCGAGGTTTCGATTATTTTCCTTTTCACATGGTGCGCGGTGGGAATTTTGACCGAGTACTGCTGCGGCCTAAATCGCTGTTTACTCAGGTATCAGCTTCATTTTTTCATCTCCATCGCTTGGCACGTGCAATTGCAGGGATGTGTATTATTTTTTGGACGCTTAGCCGACTAGATATTGCTTTAAATATCCCAAATGCTATTATGCTTTTGCTTGCAATACTAGGAGGCATAATAACTTACTCAGGAGTTTTTGTGATGAGTGCAGGCATATCAGTTTTTACGGTAGGCGCCATGGATTGGATATATATCTTCACCAATGCAAGTTACGAAACCACGCGCATACCAGTTGACCATATGCCACGAGCATTACGAAACCTCTTTACATTTTTTATGCCAATGCTAGTGATCAGCTATTTCCCAGCTTCGGCCATTGGCGGATGGGGCGGTGCTTATTGGAGGGGGTGGCTAGCATTGCCGGCAGGTGTGATGTTTATGGTTGCGGCCATGTTGGTGTGGAAGGTTGGCGTTAGACATTATAGAAGTACAGGGAGTTGATAATATGAGGCGGACTTTAAAAGCCTGCAAGGCTTTATTTATAATAAAAGTAGCAGCCGAGCTTCAATACCGGGCTGCGGCTTGGGCACATTCAAGCGTCGGCATATTTTGGGCTGCCTTACATATCGTTATGTTCACCGTATTTTATACCTATGGAAACGAAGAAAATGCCGCCATTACATTATCGCAAGCAATTTCGTATGCATGGCTTGCTCAAATTTTATATAGCCTCACTGCCCTATCGTACTTAGGTATAGATGATGAACTCAGAGAAAAGATTGTTGATGGAAATGTCTCTTTAGAATTGTGCCGCCCACTGGATTTGTATGCCCATTGGTTTACCAAATCAGCGGCAAATAGGCTTGGCGGCAGTTTTTGGAGAATAGTGATTACTATTTTAGTAGCTTTACTTGCACCGGCGGCATTTCGACTATCGCCCCCTGCTTCGGCCTTTGGCTTCATCTTTTTTCTGCTATCGGCAGCCAGTGCATTTTTATTTACTGCAGCTTACGTTATGCTGCTTACTGCTATACGAGTAAGGCTAACTTGGGGAGATGGCCCAACCACTTCTTTAGCTTTTTTGGGAATGCTACTGGGCGGCAGTTACCTTCCACTTCAGCTATGGCCAGATTTTTTGCAGAGGATATTATTATTTCAACCCTTTGCCGGACGATTAGATATACCGATCAGGCTGTTTATAGGATCTATGCCTCCCGAGGATGCCCTTTGGGCAATTGGCATTCAGTTAACGTGGACGATTATTTTTATCGCAGTAGGTAAACTGTTGATGAAGCGAAACATATCGCAGCTTATTGTGCAAGGAGGCTAAAACATGGTAAAAGAATTTAAACTTTACTGGCGGTTTGCCGGCATCCATCTGCTGTCTGCGGTAGAATACAAAGGCTGGTGGCTTAAACTATTACATGTATTTTTTTCTATGTTTGGCGAGCCCATGGTAATTATATTGATGTTTATCCGTTTTGGAAATATTGGCGACTGGACGCTAGAACGCATACTCTTGATCTACTCCATTGCACTTATATCCTACAGTATTGCAAAATGCCTATGCAACGGATTCGATTATTTCCCATGGGTTATGGTGCGGAATGGAGATTTTGACAGGCTGCTACTACGCCCTAAAACAACGTTTGTGCAAGTTGCAGCATCTGCATTTAATGTGCAGCGGCTAGCAGTTCCAATACCCAATATAATTATTATGATGTGGGCGATTAATAGGCTAGGTATTTCGCTATCGGTTATAGATGTTGCGATGCTTTTGCTTGCAATAGCTGGGGGCATGTTAATCTATGCCGGGGTTTTTGTATTTGGCGCAGGGGTTTCGTTTTTTACTATAGGCGGGATTAATTGGATTTATATTTTCAGCAATGCAAGCTATGAAACGACTCGCATACCAGTTGACCATATGCCTCGGGTATTACGACATATTTTCACGTTTTTAATGCCAATGTTGGTTGTCAGCTACTTTCCTGCATCAGCTATAGGAGGATGGGGTGAGGCTTATTGGCGAGGATGGCTTGCACTACCTGCAGGAACAGCGTTTTTTGGAGCGGCGATGCTTGTATGGAAGATTGGGGTAAGACATTACAAAAGTACAGGAAGCTAATAAAAAAGACGCTTGGAATCATCCAAACGCCCTTTTATAAATCAAGTTACAATTTCAGCATGGTCTTCTATACCATCGTCTTCATAAACTAGAATATCTCTAAATTTCATATACACTTTACTTGGCAACTCAAATTTATCAAAATCATTACCATCTGCAATCGCACGTATATATACACCTCTTACATCTACACGACAATCAGTGGTATCGCCAAGATAGTACATATTTGTTAAGTTGCCTTCCAATCCGCCATCTACAGCCTGTTGAGATAATATAATATTTTCAGGCCTAACAGCCACAACTACCTTGCCTGTGTGAGGGCCATCATATGGCACAGATTGTCCAAGCTCTGTTAATTCAATTTTTCCACCCTTTGCTTCACCTTTTAAGAAGTTTACCTTCCCTACAAAAGCTGCAACAAATGGATTGGCAGGATTCTTATATATTTCTGTAGGTGTACCCACCTGCTGAACCAGGCCGTTATTCATAACAATAACCTTATCAGACATAGCCATAGCCTCTGTTTGATCGTGAGTAACGTATACCACAGTAATTTTATACTCTTTTTGCAGGTCTTTTATTTCAAATCGCATGGTCTCTCTCAGTTTTGCATCCAAATTGGACAAAGGCTCGTCCAGCAAAAGTAACTCCGGCTCTGCAACTAAAGCCCTAGCCAATGCAACACGCTGCTGCTGCCCGCCAGAAAGCATTGAAGGCACGCGGTTTGCATATTGACTAAGATGCACAGACTCCAGCACCCTGTCAACTTTTTCTTTAATCGTTGCTTTAGGCATCTTTTTAATCTTTAACGGGTATGCCACATTTTCAAAGACCGTCATATGAGGCCATACAGCGTAGGATTGAAAAACCATGCCTATATTCCGCTTTTCTGGGGGAACAAATGCCTTATTAGAACATACTACCCTATCCCCTATACGAATTTCTCCTTGCGTTGGCTTATCAAAGCCGGCAATCAAACGAAGTAAAGTCGTTTTGCCACAACCGGATGGGCCAAGGAGTGTAACTAAATCTCCGTCATTAAATGTTTGCGTAAAACCTTCAAGTATTGTAAAACCATTTTCAAATGTTCTTACTATATTATCAATTGATATGGTGGCCACTAAAATGCCTCCTTCTTCATAAATATTTATTTATATAGAAAACTCGCCTTTGGTTATCTTGTACAAAATCGCATTCACAGCAATAACTAACAGCAATATTGCCGTTGCAAGGGCCGAAGCAGTCTGCTGGCTATGATAAGTCTGATAAGTATACAGCTCATACCCTATAGTCCTAGAGAGCGGTGCTTGTAACAAGGTTGACATAGAAAGTTCGTAGAAGGACGGCATAAAAATCAGAAACCACCCTGCAACTACTGAAGGGGCTATTAGTGGAATAAGTATATTTTTTGTTGTGCGAAGCCAACTTGCACCAGATATCTGAGATGCTTCTTCTAGTGATGGGTGGATTTGACTCATAGAAGAAACCACCGTACGCATACCCATCAGCGTGTATTTTATCATGTACGCTACGATGATGATATACAAAGTATTGTATATATTAATTGTAAAGCGGCCAGACATGGACATTATAAGCCCAAGGGCAATAACAACACTAGGCATTCCGCCGCCAACCGTAATCAAAAAGTCAGGAATACGCCGCCCTTTTGTAGTGGTGCGCATCAACAAATATGCCATAGTGATAGAAATACCTATCCCGGCAGTTGCAGCGGTAGTTGCGGCAATAATACTGTTTCTGGTAGAAGAAACAATCGCTCTTCGGGTGAATATACGCTCCCAATATCTAAATGTAATGTTGTCAAGCGAAAGATCACGGCCTAAATTAACAGTGATAGAAGTTAGCCCAACTGTTATAAATGGGAGGAATACAATGATAAACGTTAGCGCACATATAAAGATGAAAATAGGCCAACGCCATTTGCCCAAATCTACAATATTAGGCCTAGTAGACTTTCCCGATACTGTGATATATTGCCTTTTTCCTATCACAAACGTTGAAATATAAAGCACAAAAACAGATATCACCATCAAGAAAACAGCCAAAGTTGCACCGTCATCAAGCCCTTGTATATTGCCAACAAACACTAGATCTAAAATACGTGTGGTTACTGTATGTACACGTCCTGGTATACCAACTATTGCAGGTATGCCAAAACAGGAAGCCGCAGCAACAAATACCAATAATGCTGCAGCAACAATGCTTGGTGCCATTAAAGGCAGCGTAACAGTCCTTAACGTACGAAGCGGAGAAGAGCCAGAAATTCGGGCTGCCTCCTCAAGTGACGGGTCCATTTTTTCCATTGCCCTGGAAATTGTGATAAAAGCAAAAGGATAGTAAAATGTCGTGATAACCCACGTCACTCCAATCACCGTATAAATATTAAATGGGGCAGCTTCAAGCCCTAATAGATTTTGGAGAAAAACATTTAAGGTGCCTACCCTAGGGTTAAGCAAGCGCATCCAAGCCATAGCCCCTAAATACGGGGGTACCATGTATGTCATAACAAACACAATACGAAAAAACTTCTTCCCTATCATATTTGTTCGCCCTACCAAAAAAGCTAGCGGAAACGAAATCAGTACACCAAATACAGTAGCTAAAGACGATGTGACTAAAGTATTTCGGATGGCTATCCAATTCAGAGGGTGAGAATAAACTCGCCTAAATCCATCAAGGGAAAAATACCCTTCATTAAAAAATGCCCGATAAGTTAAAAAAAGCAGGGGAAATACCTGAAAGACTAGCAGGTATAAAACAATAATCCCTATAAGAATCCATTTAAAATCAAAATTATATTTACTTACCGTCCCTTCAGGACCAAACATTACAACACTTCCTTTTAATATAGGGCCGGGCTTATGTATGCCCGACCCTTTTAGTTAATTTACTCAGGTATCATTACGTTGTCTAAAAATCTTTCACGATACCAATCACGGTAAAAAGCGGCTCTATTCCAATCAACTGGAATAGTGTTTTGACGAATTTGTGCTGTAGGCATTGCGTCAAAAGGCGCACGTGGGAAATCTGACCGTGCAGAGTGCATCCAGCCTCTAACTATGTATTCCTGACCATCCATAGATAAAAACCAATTAGCAATGGCTTCGGCGGCCTCGTTGTTTTGGTTCGCGTTCCACTCATCATTTATCAGCATTATTGGAGATGGAATAACAATCGTGCCATCATCGGGATAAATTATGGTCAATTCAGATCCGTCATTTTCTCTTGCTTGCAAAATAGATTCTTCAAGGATCATTATAACCATACATTCGCCTGTTTGCAGTTTAGTACGTGCAACCGCGCCAGATTCTACCATAACATTTTGATTGCCAAGGCCTGCAAAGTAATCCTCGCCATAAGCCCCATAAAGTGCAACTATAGACACAAGTGCGGTACCAGAAGTAAGCGGATTCGCTTTTGATATAGCGCCCTGAACCCTAGAGTCAAAAGCAAAGTCGAACATAGATGTCGGTATCTCGTCTCTTGAATAAAGTTCTGGATTATACGCAAGCACCATGTTGCTTATGCGTACGGGATACCACGTACCCTCTGGGCAATACTCAAAAGCTAAGTGCGGCCTTGCAGGTGTTTCAAAAGAATGAAGCATTCCCAAAGATTGTAGCTCTATCGCGTAGGATGGATCGGCTACCATTAACATATCGGCGCCCAACTGGCCAGCAACAATTTCTGAGGCTATTCTAGCTTGTATCATACCAGTGCCACCGTAGAAAAATTGGACATCTACATTAGGGAATACACGCTCCATAGCAGGTATCATCATTTCGATGATATCCTCAAACATAGACGTGTAAATCATTACAGTACCGCTTACGTGGGTAATTGCGCCTTCGTACTCTTCGGCTTCATCACCGGTACAACCAATTAGAGTAACAGCCATTACAGCTATTAGCAAAAGGGCAGCAAAATTTTTTACATTTCTTTTCGCTTTAAACATCTTAATAATCCTCCTCTTTTAAAAACAAAATTACTTTATTTCATTTTTATTACGCATGAATTATATTGGCTTATCAGCGGATAGTCAAAATAAACCGCTTGCGAAAATTCGACATATTTTCACTGGGTTTCTATTTCTGTGAGTCTTAACGCAATATAGCCCGCTAAAACCCCAGCAACCAAACCACCAATGTGTCCAAAATAATCTACATTAGGCATTAAAAAGCCTGCGCCCAAGCCCATAATAATGTATATCAAAATTATATGATTGCTTATTAAATCCATTACACCGCGCATTCTGGTATAAGCAAAAGCCGCACCTACCAAGCCATACACCGCACCAGATGCCCCTGCGGCAAATCCCCTGGTAAACAATAAACTAGCAACCGAAGCTACTAATCCTGAAACTATGTAAATCGCCAAAAAAGAAATTTTGCCATAATACCTCTCTACTCTTGTACCAAAAATTAGCATACCTGCGACGTTCATAAAAAGATGTCCCCAGCCAAAATGTACAAACATAGCCGTAAACAAACGATAGTACTCCCCTGCCCAAATTCTAGCTGGGATAATTGCACCAAATCTAGCCGCAACAAAAAGAGGATTTTGTCTGTAGCCATACACATACATAAAAATCAGAATCAACACATTAATAGCAGCTATAGTAATTGTTAAAATAGGCAACGTGGATGGTTTGTTAATTTGCCTCGGCGCAGTTTTTTCCTCCACTTTGCCAACTAAGGCAGATCTTATAATGTGTTTTAGCCCCATAATGTCATCTGGCTGGCCTTTGAGTACATAAAACTTTTCAGCTTCAATATCCACATGCCAGTAAAGTGTATATGGCGATTGGCCGTAATAAACATCTGCCTGACCTTTAAAGCGCGTGTTTTCATGACTTGACAAAAAAATGAGCCACACACTACCATAAACGGCACTTAATTCTGCAGCTCGTAAGATTTCTTGCTTTGGCTGGGTATTATCTAAATGCACAATACATAAAGCAGCGGCTTCTTCTTTTATAAAAGAAGCCGCTGCTATCTGCTTATATCCTCGTAACAAGCATTGTTGCTTAAAATTTTCGTAAAAAGAGTTCTCCATAACTTATCGTGGCCTTATGCTTTCTAATATCGCTTTTGCCTTCTCCATCACTTCGTCGCTGGGAGGCTCTACATCTTCAAGCTCGTATGGGATGCCGAGTTGCTTCCATTTATCTTTGCCCAGCTGATGAAAAGGCAGTACTTTTACTTTTTCTACATTGGCAAAGGCAGGTTTACGCAAAAAATCTGCCATTTTTTGAAGGTCATCAAAATTATCTGTTATACCTGGCACCAGTACATGGCGTATCCAAACTGGAACATTTAAACGTTCACTTGCCTTAAGCACGTTTAAGCTACGCTCTAAAGAGCCCTTCGTTAACTCTTTATAAGTTGCCGAGTTAAATGATTTTATATCCAAAAGCAAAAGATCGGTGTATTTTAGTACATCATCAACAATTTTTGACGGGGCATTGCCAGAGGTGTCCAAAACAGTATGCCAACCTTTGTCTTTACAAGCCTTAAGAAGCTCAAGTAAAAACTCTGGCTGTACAAAAGGCTCTCCGCCCGTGATTGTAACGCCACCACCCGAAAATCGTAGATAAGATTCATATTTTTTGATTTCGCCGACAAGCTCATCAACACTGTGCAATCGGGCGTTTATCAGCTCCCATGTATCTGGGTTATGACAATATTTGCAACGCAAATTACACCCGGCTAAAAACACAATATATCTAACGCCAGGCCCGTCCACCATGCCTCCTGTGTATACAGAATGCACATAACCATGTAGTTTTCCATTATACTTTATCATAATTTAACCGCACTAAATCTTTTCATGGAAAGTTCTGTGTATTACTTCAAGCTGTTGATCTCTTGTAAGTTTTACGAAGTTTACCGCATAGCCGGACACTCTGATAGTAAGCTGCGGATATTTCTCGGGACGTTCCATTGCATCTAGCAAGGTTTCTTTATCGAAGACATTTATGTTAATATGATGTCCTTTGTCGTTAAAATATGCATCCATCAGCCCTACTAAGTTGCGTTGGCGGGTCGCAGGAGAGTTGCCAAGAGCACTTGGTATTATAGAAAATGTATAAGAAATTCCATCTAAAGAATACTGGTATGGAAGCTTAGAAACCGAGGACATAGAGGCTATTGCCCCTAACTTATCCCGTCCGTGCATAGGGTTGGCGCCGGGGGCAAAGGCTTCTCCTTCTTTACGGCCATCTGGGGTTGCGCCCGTTGCCTTGCCATAAACCACGTTAGAGGTAATTGTCAGCACAGACAACGTTGGAAGGGCGTTTCTGTATGCTTTTTGTTTTTTGAGTTTTTCCATAAAGCCTTTTACGATATCGTAGGCTATGCTGTCTACACGTTCGTCGTTATTTCCAAATGCAGGGTAGTCGCCTTCAATTTTGTAATCGACAACTAGACCATCTTCGTTGCGGATAGTTTTTACCTTTGCGTATTTTATGGCAGAAAGGGAATCCGCCACAACAGAAAGCCCCGCAACGCCGCAAGCGTGGGTACGCAGAATATCTAAATCATGAAAAGCCATTTGCAGGCTTTCGTAATTATATTTGTCGTGCATGTAATGGATTACATTTAGAGTGTTGATATAGAGCGTTGCAAGCCATTCAAGAGTATAGTCAAGCTTATGACATACTTCATCGTAATCCAGATACTCGCTGGTGATAGGGGCAAATTGTGGTGCTACCTGTTGGCCGCTTTTTTCATCTTTGCCGCCGTTTATAGCATAAGTTAGAGCTTTACCTAGATTTGCCCTTGCACCAAAAAATTGCATTTGCTTACCTGTGCGCATTGCCGAAACACAGCACGCAATAGAGTAATCGTCTCCCCAGTAACCACGCATTAAGTCATCACTTTCATATTGGATAGAACTGGTGTCGATAGAAACTTGCGCACAGTAATTCTTAAAATTTTCAGGCAGATTTACGCTCCAAAGCACAGTTAAGTTAGGCTCTGGGGCTGGCCCTAAATTATAAAGGGTGTGCAGCATACGGTAAGATGTTTTGGTTACTAGGGTACTGCCATTTTCGCTCATGCCGCCAATGGCTTCTGTCACCCATGTAGGGTCTCCTGAGAATAGAGCGTTGTATTCTGGGGTACGTAAAAAGCGTACCATACGTAGCTTCATGGCAAAGTGGTCGATTAACTCTTGCGCTGATTCTTCTGTAAGCGTGCCAGCATTAATATCTCTTTCGATATAAATATCTAGGAATGAAGAGACTCTGCCCAAAGATGTCGCTGCTCCATCTTGCTGTTTTGCACTGGCAAGGTAGGCAAAATATGTCCATTGTATGGCTTCTTTAGCGGTAACTGCTGGTTTTGATACATCAAAACCATAGGAGGCGGCCATTTCTGCCAATTGTTTTAATGCTCTTATTTGTTCGCTTATTTCTTCTCGTTCTCGTATATCACCTTCATTGTGCAGAGGCATTCTTGCCATTTGAGATTTTTTATCCTCTATTAAAAAATCACTACCGTAAAGTGCTAAGCGGCGATAGTCTCCTATAATACGCCCACGGCCATAGGCATCTGGTAGGCCAGTGATAATGCCAGAGCGGCGCGCATCAAGCATTTCTACTGTATAGGCATCAAAAACCCCATCGTTGTGGGTTTTACGATATTTTGTATAAATTTCCTCTGTTTCTTCATCCACAGCATAACCATAATGTTTTAGTGCATTTTTTATCACCCTAATGCCGCCATTTGGCATGATATGGCGCTTAAGTGGCTTGTCTGACTGCAATCCAACAATTTGCTCTAAATCTCTATTAATATAACCTGCCCCATGAGATGTAATTGTAGCCGGTTTTTTTGTTTCCAGATCTAGGATGCCTTTTTTGTTCTCTTCTTGCGTAAGCTCACAAACTTCAGTCCATAGCTTGCTAGTACGTTCTGTGGCTTTTTGTAAAAAAGAGTTATCTCCATGATAGGGTAAAACGTTACACTGAATAAAATCCCGCAGGTTTACTTCCTTAGCCCAAACGCCCTCATTGAAGCTATCCCATGCTTTATTATTTTTCATATAGTAATATCCTTTCGTGTCAAATAATATTTTAAATTTATAGCCCTATTTGCGACAAAATACGCCGCAAATAATGCTTAGAATGTTTCTACATTATGACGGCAATTTCACTTAATTGCAAGTCCTTTAAAGAAAGAACGGAGGCAGGCTTATGGAAATTTACGCAGACATAATACTACTTATCAATTTTGTTATGAACAGTCTTATTCTGTGGGCCGTGGTAAAACTTAGCAGAGAAAGGCCAAGATATCTCCGCATAACCTTTGGAGGCATTGTAATGGCTTTAATATATGTAGGAATTATGATAACTTTGCCATTTGCTACTTGGATTTCTATAATATCTTCAGTACTGATGTTAGCTTTTGGCATTATCATCGCTATGAGACCAAAGAGTTTGCGATCATTTTTGACAAAGTTGTTTCTTGCTTACATATGCTCTTTTGTGGTTGGCGGCCTTGGCATGATGTTGGTTTATCGTATTGCAGATGTACCATGGACGCTTTTGCTTATTTGCATAGGGGCATCTTATATAGCAATAAGACTGGGATTATGGATTTTTGAAGGCATAACACTAAAAAAGCAAATGCTATGCCCTGTCACAATACATGTAGGCCAAAAAACAGGTAACTTACAAGCGTTGGTAGATACAGGACACAGCCTACAAGATCCGCTCAACAAATCCCCAGTAATCATTGCAGAGTTTGAAAGCATAAAAGATTTGCTACCGGAGGGGCTGCGTCTAATGTTTTACAAACAGCAAGAAAGCGACTTACCCGGCTTAATTTCTGCCACAGCAGGTAGCAGATTTTATGAACGCATAAGGATGATCCCCTTTGTAAGCCTAGGCCTTAGTAACGGGATGCTAATAGGATTTAGGCCAGATAAGGTAGATTTATCAAACGGAAGCCGCAAAGATGTAGTAATAGGAATTTACAATCAAAAACTAAGCGGTGATGGAAGGTATCAAGGGCTAATTGGCCCTGAATTATATAATTAGGGAGTGTTTGAATTGAGTTTAGGGACAGCATACACAAAAGCATTAGATGCAATTACAAAGTGGATTTTTGAAGAAGAGCAAACAATCTACTACATTGGCGGCAGCGAGGTATTGCCAAAACCTTTAAACACAAGCGAAGAGGCAGACATGATACAAAAATTAGGCACAGCAGAAGATCTGCACGCGAAATCTGTTTTAATCGAAAGAAACTTGCGCCTGGTAGTATACATAGCAAGAAAGTTTGAGAACACAGGAATCAACGTAGAGGATTTAATCTCCATAGGCACTATAGGCTTAATAAAGGCCATTAACACCTTTAAGGCAGACAAAAACATAAAACTTGCCACCTATGCAAGCCGCTGTATAGAAAATGAAATACTAATGTACCTGCGCCGTACCGCGCGAACAAAAGGCGAAGTTTCTATTGACGAGCCTCTTAATGTTGATTGGGAGGGTAACGAACTGTTATTGTCTGATATTTTAGGGACAGAGAATGACATTATCTCTAAGGGGATAGAAGAAGAGGTTGATAAAGAGCTTTTAGGTAAGGCTCTAGAAAAATTGAATAATCGTGAGAAAAAGATAATAGAGCTTAGGTTCGGCTTATATGGCGGGGGAGAGGAAAAGACGCAGAAAGAAGTTGCAGATTTATTGGGGATATCGCAGTCTTATATATCTAGGTTAGAGAAGAAGATTATTGAGAGGTTGAAGCGGGAGATGGCTAGGATGGTGTAGGAATGCAAGGCTGAGCGCTTTTTCCAATATTATCAAAGGCGAAAACTCGGTGAGTTTATCAGACTCACCGAGTTTTTTTGTATTCACCCGCTAAAAATGATATCATCTAGGCTATAATATTCACAGAGGTGATGCATTTGATACTATTGGAAGTCAAAAACTATCTGCGCGAAATTTGGACAATCGTCGCGTTTTTAGCTGCAGGCCTGCTTATCGCATGGATACTATGGTTCGGTGTTTTAGAGCTTAGCAATAGAGGCAGTCTTTTTGAGCCATTTACTCTAGGTGTAGTAGATAACGACGGTACGCCAGAGCTAATCTTCGTTTTTGATTTTTTCAACGAATATATAATAGACTTAGAATTTATGGCAGAAGAAGAGGCTCATCAAAAATTGTCTAATGGAGAAATACCAGTCTTTGTGGAGCTTCCCCACAGATTTACACAAGATGTATTCCATGGGACAAACAGCCCATTCATTGTACACATAGACAGCCGATTTCCATTACAGGGAAATTTGGTGCAAATGCTTGCTTCTGGCGGCATAGCGTACCTGTCTGCATCCCAAGCAGGAGTGTATGCTACATTGGGCTATGCCCGGGATTCTGGTATCAGTTGGGAGGAAACTCAACGAAACTTACTTATCCCGGTTAATATGGCTTTTGTTCAGCAAATGTTGAAATTTGAAGATATATTTAAGGAGGAAATTGTGCATCTTGTAGAGGGAAGTGTTACAGATTATTTTATTGTAAGATTCGCTGTTTTTTGGCATATGCTTAGCCTTATAGTTTTAGCCAAGTTTTTATCTGGATATTCTCTTGGGGTAATGGCGAGGTTTAAAGTGGCAAAAATCCCACAATGGCAGGTTTGTGGGATAAAATGGGCGGGGCTATTTATTGTTATTGGGCTTATTTCTACCCCACTGATGCCATTTGTTGGCATTTTAGAGGCCCTTATGTTAAGTGCCTTTGTAAGTGCCTTTGGTCTGTTTATTGGGAAACATCCTTTATTTATATTTTTTGCGGCCTTATTAATGTACTTTGCCTCCGGCGGTATAATCCCTTACGTGTTTTTACCAAGAGAACTTTTGCCCTTGCGATGGCTATCTGTAAACTATTGGGTTGCGATTGGACACATCCCGCTGATATTAGGAGTGAGTTTATGCTTTTTTTCTGGATACGTCTTAAAAATGCGAGTACGCTAGCTTTTTGGTTGGCGGCTCTTATAGTGCCGTTTATAATAATTTCTATAGGCATGTTATTTGACAGAGGCCAAGTAGCCATACAAGTGGGCATCTATGGCGATTTGCAAATAGAAAGTCCGGGACGCATGGGCGAGCTGCAAATGCTTGCATTTGCGTCCAGCCCAGAATGGACTTTAATAAATTACAGCGACAGATACCAACTACGCCAAGATGTAGCCAATATGCGCTTAGAACTAGGCTACGCCTTTGGTGAAGAGAGCATAACCCTATACACAAGAGAAGCGACGGTAGCCAACAGGGTTACAAACCTGCTGGTTGCCGCCGCTCATTTAGAAACTGTTGCAGGAGAAGTAGGTGCTGCCATCCTTCCTTTTGATGCAGATGTGGCAGCTATTCAAGCCCGTGCAGAAGGATACCTTGCGGACGGCCCTTTAATGGAGCGCATTGTGCTTGTACATGGAGATGGAGTGGACGAAGCAGAGGAGTATGTTCCTTTTAGACGTTTGTTTCATGGGCTGCTAGCTTTATTTGCTCAACTTTTTGCTATGCTATGCGCCCTGGGCTTTGCGAATAAAAACGAAAAGCAAGTTTTAAAACGCTTGCGACTTGCAGGTTCTTCTGTAAGCTATACTCTTTCTGGCTTCGCGGTGGTATTTGCTGTGAGTAGTGTAGTTCTTTCAACCACAATAATTTTAGGGACATGGATGTTTCCAGGCGTGTGGATGGCTTCTCATATCCCTGCTGCCATAATTTATCTTGCAATCGTCAGCGGTATAGCCATACTTTTGGCTATAATATTGCCTGAAGCACTATACACTCCCCTACTCATTGTCGGATTCATTTTTACTGTCTTAATGGGCGGGGTAATTTTCGATTTAAGAGAAGTATTAGAACCCGTAAGCTTTTTAAGATTCTTATTTCCAAGCCATTATTACATGCAATTAATACTAAGCTACTAACCTGGCGCAACGCCTTTCTACTATATCCCAATTGGCCAAATCTAAAAATTTATTTATGTATTTGGCTTTATCTGTGCCGTAATCTGTAAAATATGCATGTTCGTACATGTCTAGCACAAGTATTGGATAAGAACCACATACCAAACCATCGTCGTGAGAATCCAGTACAATATTGCGGCAAGTTTGGGTACGTTGCTCGTAGGCTAAAATGCACCAACCACGGGCACTTAGTGCAGATGCAATAAACTCGGCTTTCCATTTGTCGAAAGCATCAAAATATTTTTCTATCATTTTCACCGTATGGTGACCTGTAGAGGTTTCTCCCTTGCCCAGGTTTTGAAAATATAACTCGTGAAGAATAACACCATCTAGGGCAAAGCTTTCCCCGCGTTTTAGCGCGCGATATGTACTATATGTGGAGTTGGCAGAGGCAAGATCGGGATTTGCGGCAAGTTTTTGTGTAATTTCATTAGTTTTGCTTACATATCCGTGGTATAGTGTAAGATGTTCGTCATATGCTTTTTGGCTTACAAGGTCTGTGTTGAAGGTAAAAGGGACAGCAATTACTTCCATAAAAGTACGCTCCTTATAAATTATTATCTCTTATATTATTCCTTGGAGGAAAATTATGTTCATATCAAATACTTGGCAAGATTATCAAATATTAGATGCCGGTGATGGCGAAAAATTAGAGCGTTGGGGACATGTGATAGCAGTGCGGCCAGATCCTCAAATAATTTGGCCTAAAACCAAGCCTAAAAGCATGTGGCAAAATTGCCATATGCATTACCATAGAAGCAAATCTGGCGGCGGTAGTTGGGAGCACATAAAAAAAGCGCCTGCCCAATGGACAATCGCTTACGAAAATTTAACATTTAACATTCGTCCAACAGATTTTAAGCATATGGGGCTGTTTCCAGAGCAAGCCGCCAATTGGAAATGGGCATCCGATCTAATAAAAGGAGCAGGAAGGCCGGTACGTGTACTAAATTTATTTGGCTACACAGGCGGCGCAACCGTTTGTTGTCTAAACGCAGGAGCAAATCTAACCCATGTAGATGCCGCAAAGGGAATGAACCAATGGGCTAAAGACAACATAAAATCCTCTGAACTGGAGGATAGGCCGTGCCGTATATTAACCGACGATGTGTACAAATTTGTACAGAGAGAACAACGCCGCGGCAGTTTTTACGACGCAATAATATTAGACCCTCCATACTATGGCAGAGGGCCTTCAGGCGAGGTGTGGAAATTAGAAAATTTATTGTACGATTTAATGCAGCAATGCGTAGCGATTCTATCCGAAAAGCCACTTTTTATGCTGCTTAACACTTATACAACAGGCTTTACCGCCACTGCTGCAGAGAACGTTATGAAAATGGCTATAGATAAGAGAAAGTTTGTTGGAAAGTTTGAAAGCGCACCGCTAGTTTTACCCGTGGCAGACAGTGGGATTGTTTTGCCCTGTGGCAGTTCGGTTAGATGGGAAGCATAAAACTTGTATTTAATGAACCCCAAACTGGATTTTGTAGCCATCAGGATCTTTTGCAAAAAAGAAACTAAATTCTGGTGCAGGGCTTATAATGGTTCCGTCCGTTTCATAGCCTTTTTGACGAAGTAAATCAATAGTATCTTCTAGCGATTCTGCCTCGAAACCCAAGAAAACACAATCACAAGGGATTTGCTCTTCTTCTCTTCCACTAATAAGCTCTACCTCTGTTTCGCCTTCCCCCAAAAAGGCTATCTCCGTACCCGGCCTAGATGGGAATCTCCTTTTCAGCGGTAATCCAATCACTTCTTCATAAAATCTGATAGATGCATCCATGTCTTTTACTAATAGAGTAACATAATTAAAGCGCATGTCTAAGCTCCTTTCTTAGCTTTGTACCATTTCCATGATATAACATTTCGTTTGAAATTGGGCTTCGTCTGTCGCCAAAAACGCACCAACTGGCGTGCGTTTTGGCTCGTCCTTAGCCTATTTCAAATCGAAACGCTCATATCACAATCATTAAACGCTGCAAATTTTTTAAGGCAGGATGTTACAACCGCTTCCTGTTTTTTCGTCGGCTTTACACCTTCTTCGTACCAGATATTTTTTACATTTAGTGTTTTACGCTTTCGATCGCAGACTGCTTCCACACGTCCTATAAATTTTTCGCCCCAGATAATAGGCAATACATATGCACCATATTTTCTTTTGTTGGCCGGCGTGTAAATTTCCCATGAGTACTTAAATCCGAAAATTGTATGGATTAACTTTCTGTCCCACATAAAGGGGTCAAGGGGTGCTAAAAGTTGGCAGCGGGGCTTTAGCTTGGGATTTGATAACACCTCTTCAATAAAAGGTGCATCTTTGGCTAGGATGTAAAATATGCCGTTTAAACCATCAATGGTGAGTTTGGATATTACTCCTTCGTCTGCCAAAGCATCAAAAACTTGTTTGCGAGCCTCAGAATTTAATCCCCCTATATTGAGCCAAGCATCAGATGGGCGATTCCAAAGCAAGCCAATTGCACCGATTCTGCGCAGTACACGCCATTTTTGATGGTCAAAGTCATCTGGCAGTGGCTCAGGGGCATTTAGTATATTGGCCGGGATATGGCGCTCAGCAAGATCGTAATACCTGCGTGTCCCTTTTTTGTGATGGACAATTAAATCGCCGCTTGAATACATTTGCTCCAGTACAGACCTTAGAAAGCTGCCTCCAGCACTCCAGTTGATTGCAGACCACCATTTTGTACTGCCTTCAATCTTAAAATCGTCAGAACATATAGGGCCATTTTTATCAATGTATGTGCGGACTGTTTCAATATGCTCTTTAATTTCGGGATGCTGTACAAGCTTTGTTCGCGCCGTCTCTCTAATCCGCTCAAAATATGGCCAATATTCCATAGGAATGATAGAAAGTTGCTTATCAGGATAATCAAACAGCTTTCTATCTTCATAAAGTAGCTGGTGAAGTTGCTTCTTTTTAAAACCTTTAACCCGGGCATGGATTGTAATTTCAGCATTTTTGCCACAGAGATCAACAGGGTCAAATTGGATACATCCTGCCTGCTTGATAAAATCAAGTGCACCTTGCTTGCCTGTGAATATATGCTTGCCAAGTAAGCCCTGTTTTAAAAGCATATATTGACGCGCTTGCTGGTTGGTTAAATGTATCATTTCATTTCCCCCTTCTTGTGGATAATATCATAACAGTTTTTGGATTTCAATCTAAAACTAAAAAAAGACACGCCTGGGGGGGCGTGTCTTTTCCTTGAAAGAGAAGGTATTTTAAGGGGGGATTACATACAAGAAACTAAAATCTCACATTTTAGCCCCTTGTTTCGTGAAAAGATGGGGGAGTTTTCACGTGAGTTATAGTACCACAATTTGCGACAGAAGTCTGCCTAAAGTTTTTTGTTGAAAAGAGACTTTTTTGTGCAAAATACAAGTTAATTTTTAAAAGTCATAGTAAATTTAAACTTTATCAACTATCATAGTCTTGTAAAATTCGCACTAATTGTTCATCCGTGTAAATATTAACCCCTTCAGACAAACGTTTAAACTCACTATCTGTTAGTGAGGATGTAGGGGTTCTGGTCATTTCTTTTACATCTAACTGGTTATAGTAAAATACTGCCACAAATCCATTTGATTCGCCCAATACATATTTAGGGCTTACAACATCTACCGCTGGCACTATGGCTGCCGGGGATGTATTTGAAATATGGCTCAACTCGTAGATATTTGGCTCTGGAGGGCTTGCGGCTACTTCTTGCGTATTTCCTACAGCGTAGCCTATAATAAGGCCTGCAATGGCGGATATTATAGCTGTCGCTATGGGGATTAAAGGCCGTATTTGCATGTCATCAACTCCTATTTAGTGGGAATGATGAAAAATAAGCTGAAAAGAGATTTTTAATGTCAACAAAGCCTCAAGTTGCATTAAAAATTACTTTGAAGCGTAAATTTTTCAACATTGCCACGTTTTTACCTATAAGTGTTGACAACTTTTGGAAATTTATACTTACTGTCTTGTATAGCCGAACCTATCTCCGATTTTTTCTCCAAAACGGTAATAATGCCATTCAGCAAATAGGAAACCATCTATTTTATCTATTAGCACTTCTTCGTTTTCGCTTATTTTGTCTGAATCTACATGCATTGCCACTACTTCGCCTAGAAATAAGTCGTGATCTCCCACTTCGCTTACGCTTAGCAGCTTACATTCTAGGTTTATTGGGCATTCTTTTATGATTGGCGGCACCACTTCTTGCGATGCTTGGATGGCTAAGCCATATTCAGCAAATTTATCTATACCGCTTCTACCGCTAATTGTCCCTACTAGGTCTACTTTATCCAAGATAGCGGCTGTAGGTATGTTTGCGGTAAATTGGCCAGATTCTACTATCAGTCCATGAGTATAGGTAGCTTTGCGTAAAGCAGTGCCAATGATACAGGGGCTTTTTAGGCCTATATTAAATAACTCTCCTGCTGTCATTACATTTGGTTTTCCATTTTTATCCACAGATACAATTAAGCCTGCTGGGCTTGGATAAATTGGTCTAAAAGGGTTTTTAACTCGTATTTTTTCCATGAAAATCTTCCTCTCTTGTATACCGTTGATACTAATGATAAAAGCGTTAAAAGTCAGTAATCATCATGCTAATTCTAGTCAAAAATCGCTTCAAATTTTGCGAAAAAATGCCAAAAGATGCATATTTTTCATCTCGTTTTCAGCGTATTTGACTTGGAATTAGCGCTACACCTGGGTAAAAATGTGATAAAATCTCTTCAAAGCTATATCCTCTATCTACCATGCCTCGTACACCTGTCTGACTCATACCTACTCCATGCCCATGCCCGCCTCCGTAGAAAGTCACTATCCCATCAGCAATTTCAAAGGTAAAAAATGCGCTTGGCAACAAAGAAAGGTTTAGTAGGGTAGATCCATCGTGACGGCGCACTACAATATCTCTATCTCCGCCTGCTGCACGGGAAGGCCGTAGCATGTTTCGGATATTCAGCTCTGTAAGCACAGTGATTTCGGCTTGATCGCCAATGATTAGCAGTTCCATTATATTGCCGCCTTCTCCTCGGCGCAATACCCTCATATCTATAAAATTTCCTATTTGAGTTTCAGATTGAGCGTTTACGGACTTTGCTATCTCTGCTGAGGTCATTTCTAAAGTCCAACGAAACCATGCAGAATGGCTATCATAAGCGTCTATGGTTGTATTTCTAAAAAAAGCGAAGGCCCGCTCCTCGTTAGATAAATCTATAGGAGAGCCAGGGAATTGCGGCCTTGCCCGTAAAAAACTAGGACTATGCCCGGGGAAAACATTGCCGGAAGCCCATACCTCCCCCGCATTGGCAGTCATCCCAGCAGATGTAGAAAAGAAATTTGCCCGTACAATATCATCCCCATACCATAATATCAATCCGCGGGTTTCTTCTACCGCCTGGATAGATATTTCATTTTCCGGAATATTATTGTAAACTTGAGACATAACCGAATCATCTACATTGCCTCCAAGTGCATGAAAACGGTTAGCCATTATTTGATGAACCGCAAAACTGCGGGCAGTAACAGCCTGCACTTTAGCGGCCTCTAAGCCGTATGCGGATGGCATTTCGCTAGGCACTACAGCAAACAAGTATTCCTCTAGGCATAACACATTGACTATAGAGTAGCCTCCCTTTTCCCTAGCCACCTCTATTATTCCTCTATATCTTGGGCTAGTACCCTGCGGCCAATTTCTGCCTAGGCCTGTCAGTTGCAGAATATCATCTGAATGGAAAAATAACCGTGGATGGCCAAGCAGATCTGTATTCTCAATATCTGAGATTGTAAAACGTTGGCCGGGGGCAAGTTCAAGTAATCTTTCGTCACAGCCAGCGGTTATCCAAAAGTTGCCTGGGCTGGTTATGCTAAGGCTGCTATGTATCAATCCCGCAAAATTTGATGTACCTATTACCACTCGAATTTGCTCGGGAAATTCCTCGTATGTGATAACTCCCGCCGCAATCATGTCATCTCGTATATAAAAATGTGCAGAGCTTGTACCTACTATTAAATTAGAAATATCACGTCCCCGCGGGTAGCCTTCAGAAATATCGTATATTTGAAAGTTAGGATCTATAGCGAAAATTCCATAGCCCTGTATTTCGATTGCATTGTAACTTGCGCGCAATAAATTACCTCTTAGGCTTTCGGTAAGAGGGTTTACAGACAATAGCCGCCCATTATAAATATGCAAATCGGCAACTGCACCCGCCTCTACGTTTCGGCTATCTCCATAAAAGAATCGCTCTACACCGCCAACAAATGCGCTTATTCCAGCTGATGCAGTTTGCACTATATAAGCATTTTTGAGCATTGGCTGGCCGTTTAACAGAGTATTTACTGCGATAATTTCCCGCTCCTTCACTAAAACTCTCAGCTGCTTATCTACGTATGCATCCATAGTAAGCCCGGCGTGGCCAAATGCGCCTAAATCGCTAATAAGCCTCCCCATAGGTAAACTGCTGTTTGCAGAAGTGGCAAGCACTATTATATCCACTGCTTTTATGCCAAACGCATCGTAAATAGTTTGAGAGCCACTGATGCCCTCTAAAAGCTGCTTATAAAGCTCTACCCACAGAGCGTACGATATAGGTGAATCTGGGTTTGGTATATTGGCAAAACTTGGAGCATTTTCTGGATCAACAGTGCTAAGTAAGATTTGAGCTTGTCCTATAGTAAGCGGAGAATCCGGCATAAAACGGCCATCGCTGCCACGCATTAGTCCTAAGCTATAAGCCGCATTGATGTAAGGGGTATACCAACGATCAGGCGCAACGTCTTCAAAGGGATGAACTTGCACCGCTCTGTATACTTCATCCAAGCTATAAAAGATAACACTAAGCATTTTTGCAGCCATTGCACGAGATAAGGGTTGATCATCCCCTACAGGGCTAGGTTCATGATTAAGCACTGCTATGTATTCAACTGTATACATAGGCTCGTCCAACTGTGCAGCATCTTCTCGCTGCAGAATGTAGTACAACATTAATCCACAAGCAATTACTATAATGATCAATCCAATTTTTATACGCGACATATTAAATTCCCCCTTTAGTATGGTACTACCACACAAATATATGTCCAACAGGAGGCTTTTATGTATTTTGATTCCCATGCCCACTATGACAATCCTTTATATGACGAGGATAGAGAAAGTTTGCTTTGTGGCCTGCCTAACCACGAGGTTATAGGCGTAATAAACGTAGGCTATGATGTAGCTTCCAGCAAAAAGGCCATAGCCTTAGCAGATACCTACCCGTACATTTACGCGGCCGTAGGTGTTCATCCCCACGATGTTAAGGATATGATTGATGATGATCTGCTTATGCTAAAAGAACTTAGCAAACACCCAAAAGTTGTAGCCATAGGAGAAATCGGTCTAGATTTCCACTACGACCATTCTCCACGAGATTTGCAGCGCCATTGGTTTGCAAAGCAGTTAAAGCTTGCTAAATCCCTTAATATGCCCGTTTCTATACACTCTCGTGAGGCCTCTAAAGAAGTTTTTAATATTATTACAGAAAGCGGTCATACAAAAGGAGTCTTACATTGCTATTCCGGCCATTTACCAATGGCCTTGGATTATGTGAAAATGGGCTTTTATATTTCACTTTGCGGTACAGTGACCTACAAAAACGCTGTCAAAACCCGAGAAGTAGCTGCAGGTGTCCCCTTAAATCGCCTACTGATAGAAACAGATGCCCCCTACCTCTCCCCCATCCCATTTAGAGGCAAACGCAACGATTCTACCAAGCTACCCCACATAGTAGATGCCATTGCAGAGGTAAAAGGATTATCCCAGGACGAAGTTGCAGCGGCAACCGCCAAAAACGCACGTACCTTATTCTTAGGATAAACTAGCAAAATTTTGGAATAATAATAAAAAAATTAGGAGATTACAAATGATAAAAACTTGGACAAAAAAATTAGCATACATCATTGCAGCTATCATTTTAATAAGTATAAGCGTAAATTTATTTTTAGGCCCACATAACATAGCAGCCGGCGGTTTAACTGGATTGGCAATTATTTTGGAGCAATGGATGGGCATAGGCCGTTCTACAATAGTAATGATAGGCAACGCCGCTCTGCTAATAGTAACCTTCATCTTTTTAGGACGCGAGATATTTTTTAACACGATCATTGGCGCTGCTTTATTGCCGCTTTTCATCAGACTTGTGCCCCAATATACTTTGGTAGAAGACACAATGCTATCTATGATAGTAGGCAGTGCCATTTCTGGTGTGGCAGTTTCTATGCTATATGCCAACAATGCGTCTAGCGGAGGTACGGCTATTCCTCCGTTGATTTTCAAAAAATATTTTAAGCTAAGCACATCTATAGGCCTGTTTTTTACAGATGGTATAGTGGTCGTTTTATCTCTCCTTATATTTAGCATAGACGCTTTCTTTTTTGCGGTGACTTCGATTTTCGTTACCATGCTTGTTATGAACTACCTTGAAAACGGTGTAAACAAAAAGAAAATGGTATATATCATTAGTGATATGCACGACGCTATAGTTGAGCAGGTTTTGCATACCATAGGACGAGGTGTAACCATAGTTCCCGTTGTTGGCGCTTATGGAAATAATCCTAAAAAAATGCTTATGATAACGCTAGACAAAAAAAATTACCAACAATTACTGACGATAGTAAACGAGCATGACGAGCAGGCTTTTATGATTACAGATACGGTATCTGATGTTCATGGAGAGGGGTTTACTTATGAGTCTGGCTCGGTTTAATCAATGTTATATTTCAAATAGAGTTGTTATAATACTGCGCTTGTGCTTTCCACATACTTCCGTATTTCCCCCCGCTAACTAACAAGTCTTCATGCCGGCCTATTTCTACTATCGCCCCTTTGTCCATTACTACAATTCTGTCTGCTATCCTGGCTGAACCTAATCTATGTGTTACAAGTATGGCGGTTTTATCTTTAGCAAGATTGGCAAATTGCCGGTATACTCGGGTTTCTTCTATAGGGTCAATCGTAGCGGTTGGCTCATCTAATATGATAAATTCATGCTTGCGATATAAGCCCCTTGCAATAGAAACTCTCTGCCACTGCCCTCCTGAAATTTGTACACCGCCAAACTCCCGGGATAGCATTGTTTCTGTTTTATTAGGGAATGTTTTTGTATCGTTGTAATCTACATCCGCAAATACAAGCGAGGATAAAACATCTTCTTTGCTTTGGTAATCGCTTATTAGAACATTCTCTGCTAAACTTAATTGATTGTACTGTATGTAATTTTGAAACACTGCACTAGTTTTTGTAAACAAAGACTCATCTTTTGTAAGTGTTGTATCTTGTCCGCAAATCATAACTGTTCCTGAATCTGGCTTGTACAATCCACATAAAAGTTTCACCAATGTTGTTTTACCGCTTCCATTTTCGCCTACTATAGCAATAGTTTCTCCTTTACGGATTGTGAGTGTCACAGAATTAATCGAAGGTTTTTGAGATTTTGGATACGAAAAAGTAAGCTTGCTTGCTACTACCCCTCCTCTATTCCAATCAGGCATTGCTGCGCTCGCGACAACTTCAGGCAGGTTCATAAATCGAATAAAATGATGAATTTCACCCATCCGATCTATTGCAGCACTTTTGACACTAGAAAATAGTCCCGACATATAATTAAACATAGCGTTAATTGCGTTAAATACCGCAACAAATGCTCCTATACTAACTTCTCCACTCATTACCCCTCGGATAAGCAAAACGATAATGCCGATCATTCCTAAAACTTGTATCAAGTTTAAACCAAACTCAATCATACTTATTTTAGTTTGAGTCTCTCTTTGTTTCGAAAAAAGAAGCAAACGTGCCTGTAGCATCATTTGATGAAAATGGACAAAAACCCCATACAATCGCACCTCTCTTGTGTTGCAAGCGTGTTTGTAAAATCGAAATTCTTTACGTTGCAAAGGAACGATGTAATCTTGCTGATCTGCATAAATACGAACTCTAACTAATTGGGAAAGAAGCACCGGAACAAACACAAAAAGCAAAGATAGAACGAGAGAAGGCTGTATTCGCCACAAAAATAATCCGCTTATAACAAAAAAACTCCCATATCTAAACAAGATATCTACGAACGCGTGGTACATAAAGCTGACTGCGTATATACCACTGGTTGCTTTTTCGATATCGTCAAGCGTATCTTTATCTTCAAAAATCTGTGCGGAAAGCTGTGAGATTTTTTGGTTGATTATACGGCTGTACTCCGGCTGTATAATATTATCTTTGCGCCATGTTATGTATTTGTTGGTCATAGCCAAAATTTGACCGAGTACTATAAGTGCAAGCATGAGCCCGATACCTATAAGTACACGGGATATTGGTCCATTATTTATAACCATATCGGTTAAAGCGTCATAAAGCACCTGGTTTACTGGGATAGAGGCAGCAGGTAAAACACCACTAAAAAAAGTATGTGCAACAAAGCCAATCCATAAAAAAGGACATTTCTTAATTATTTCAAACATTAAAGGCGCAGTACTACGTACAGCTGTTTTGAATGACAAATCTCGCATCATACATACCACTCCCGTTGACTTTCAAACATTTTTGCATAGAGGCCATTTTTATTCATCAACTGATCATGAGAACCCTGCTCAACTATTCTTCCATTATCCATGACAAAAACAATATCTGCCATTTTTGCTGAAGCAAGACGATGGCTTATAAAGATAGTAGCAGCATTTTTACTAATTTCGCTAAATCGTGTATACACCTCTTGCTCTGCCATAGGGTCTAATGCGGCCGTTGGCTCGTCTAGGATTTTTACTTGTGCAGGGCTAATTACAGCCCTAGCCATGGCGATTTTTTGCCACTGTCCTCCAGATAACTCTACAGAATCTTCATAAATTTTGCCAACTAGGGTATTTTTACCATCTTTAAGTGAAGAGACTGTTTTTTTTAACCCAACGATATCTATGGCTTGGTCTATTTCAGTTTCTGCAGAGCGTAATCCACTACCTACTGCAATATTGTCAGCTACTGATATATCAAAGTGTTCAAAATTTTGAAACACGGCGGTGAATATGGCTTTTATATCTGCCATTTCCCAATTTTTAAGGGGTTTATCGTTTAGCAATATCTCCCCCTCATAATCATCATATAAGCGCAGTAATAGTTTCGCTAATGTAGTCTTTCCGCATCCGTTTGCTCCTACAAGTGAATATCGCTTGCCTGCTTCTATTGTCATAGTGACATCACTCAAAACTTGTTTATCTGTCCCTGGATATTTAAAAGATATATTTTTAAGGTTCAAGGTTTTAAATGGAGGCGGGTTTTCAGACATAATATCCAAAGCTCCTTGCATTCTGCTAAGTTGCATATATTGACTAAATTCTTTTAAATACTCTCGTTGTCTGGTAAATGCTTGAAAGTAATGAGATAGATTCCACGTTACATATGAAAGTGTTGAAAACAAAACACCAATTAATGAGATAAATATACCTACGCTTATGTTCCCATTTTGTACTGATGGAAGCATCATAAGTAAAGCTGCCGCTCCTATGCAAGTTAACAAAAAACTAACAAAATTATCTCTAAAGTTCCATTTCATTTCAACATCAAATGTAAGTCGTCTAACTGTGTGAAATGTTTCAAGATATTTTTGGTGCAGCATCGGCATAAATCCAAATAATTTGCGCTCTGCAACGGCCCCTCTGCTTCGTTGAAAATGCAAATGGTAGCTGCGCAGGCGATTATATTTACTTATATCTTGGTTTATTTTAAATTTTTCTTTCGCGGCTTTTTGAGCCAATAATATCACAGGTAGTGTAACGACAATAATAAATACTCCTACTAAGGGCGCATTTATTATTAATATTATTGCATAACTTACAATCTGCCCAAGGCTGAAAATAAAACTGCTAAAGTTACCCCACACACTCATTAACATATTGGCTGGTGAATTTTCATCCAAAACTCTATGAGTTAAATCCGCAGTTTCTCTGTTTTCTGTATGTTTTATATCAAGGGCAGCATATGTTTTTACTAAAGGATGATCTACTACTAACCACGCTTTTTGCTGCTGTTTTAAAGCAATTAAACTTAAAAATGGTGCAACAATATTTGCATATAAATGAACAGCACCCAAGACAAAAAGAGGCGGTAAGATGCGGTTCCAATCTCCGACATCTGTAACTACCTCTATTGTGGTATCTATAAAATAGGCTAAAATAAGGATTCTGATGGGTGCAGCTATTAGGTCGATAAGTTGGAAGATTAGCTGTACTGTAGTTGCTATTGGTGAGATTGAAAAGGGTAAGAGTAATGCCCTTATGTATGTCATTTTGCGGGAGAAATCTATTATTTTCATGTTAAATTACCTTTCTGATTTCATTGACAATGCATATGCTATGTCATATGATAGAGATAAGGAGTGATGCATTATGAAAACTGCTAATTATAACATCCGTCTTGACCCCACAATAAAAGCCAAAGCAGAGGAAACATATGCCGAATTTGGTCTTAATTTAAGCGAGGCTATTAATGTTTTTTTGCATATGTCAATTAAGCTGGCTGGTTTTCCTTTTGAAGTTCGTAATCCTAAGCTGAACGCTGAGACATTATTGGCGATGCAGGAAACAGAGCAAATTTTAGATGACTATGACAGTGGTATACGTTCGCCAAGAGGCTTTGTAAATGCCCGTGAAATGTTTGAGGCGATGGATGCGGAAGATAAAATAGAGGATAGCAATGTATAGGTACTCTCCCGACTATTCCGTTAGGTTTAGGCGAAACCGCCGTTTACTTATCAAGCGTGGCTATGATATGTCACAATTGGAAACTACCATTGATTTGTTATTAAAAGGTGATGCTATGCCTTCTGAATATCGTGACCATCCGCTTAAAGGTAATTACATCGGCTATAGAGAATGTCATGTTGGAGGGGAGAGCGACTGGCTGTTGATTTACAAGAAACATAAAAATAAATTAGTCCTTGTTTTTACTGCAACTGGAACTCATATAGATTTATTTGAATAAGCGTATTATATTGCGGGAAAAGTCTATAGGTTTCATGCTGACCTAGCCTTTTTTAGGATCATTTTCTTTAATCCGGCTTTTCTAATGCTGCAAGCCCCATCTATTCCCAAAGGATCGCCGCAATATGCTAGTGATGTGGCAACACAACTTCCCTCACAAGCAGACTTATACACACAGCGTTGGCAGTGCGCCATTTTGCTTTGGCGAGATGCCGTATATGTAGAAAAATCTAAAATATTATTTTTAAGCGATTCAGACGATATCCAATAAATATTCCCTAATGAAAAGCGTGAATCATCTATTGTTTGACAGGGGAATATATTTCCTTGCGAATCAATTCGGAGTGATAATTCTTTATCAAGGGATTCGTACGGGCAGCCCATTGAAGGTTTGTATAAAAATGTAGAATTAATATTAAAATCAAGAGTAGCTTTCGCAACGTTATCCTCTATCTCTTTGAGTATATTCGCATGTTTAACTGGATCAATGATTTCAATATCAGTGGCTCTACCCATGTTAAGTAATAGGATAAATTCTACATTAGTAACTCCCATATCATTCAGCGTGGAAACTATTGAATATATTTCTTTATAGTTGCCAAAATGCAAATTGCACCTTAAACCCACACGATCTGATAGTCCGTTTTTTACAAGCAACTTTATAGCATTGGCGGTTATAGAGTAAGAGTTTTTACCCCTCATTAAGTCGTTTGAAGCGGCATCATGTCCATCAATAGTAATAGAAAAAGATAAATTCTTTGCTATCATTTCAGGAAGTGTATCTGTGGATATCCCTGTTCCGTTTGTAATTAAATTTTGTTTTAAGCCAAAGTTATGATTAATTTCAAATATTTCTGATAATTGAGGATGTAAAGTTGGTTCTCCGCCTGAAATGATTACGTCCTCCAGATTATATTTTTTTACAATTTCAATAAAGTTTTTGTAAGCTTCTACTGAAAGCGATTCACTTTTTTTGGAGGATGAATCATTGTAACAATAAATGCAGTTAAAATTGCATTTGTCTGTAATTTCAATATAAAGATTTTTAATATTAATTTTTTTAGTATCCACCAATAGCACCCCTTAAGTTAATTTTCTTCTATAAGTATGTTTTCTTGAAGCAAGTATTTCAACGTACTTTTTGCATCTTCTTCAAGTTCTGATTTTTCTACGTTAAAAAGTTCTACTGCATTTTTTAAATAACTATCAAGCCCTGTAGTATAATCGTTGTCAAGAAAACTTTGATACAACATTTTTGCTGTGTGGTTTAATACGATTGTGTTTTTGTTTTCTTGGTTGTACATGACTATATCATTGTCAGATGTGCTTTCTACTAGGATGTTAGAATTAATTTTGTACATTAAAAGTTCTCCCCCTATCTAAATAATTTATCAATGTAATTCATATTTGCATTTAACATAGCTATAGTAGCCTCCAGCACATCTCCGTTTACCCAAATATCTGGTGCTATGCCCCTTCCTTCATAAAAATGTCCTGTTGGATGTATAGAAAGCCCCCTACCAAAATTAAATAGTGCAGTACTATTTGGAAGAATATATGGGAACCATCTACCGTCTGTTTGGAGTACACCCGCTGTGTTTTGCCCAATTACTAAAGCATTCTCTATGTTAAATGCCATATCTGTAAAAGCATCACCGGCAGACGCGGTAAACCTATCTGTTAGAAATATTAATAGTTGGTCGTTAGAAATAATTCTTTTATCATGAGTATAGGTGAGTTGATGATTTTCTCCTAAAGGTTTTGGGGCTAAATAATCAAGAAAACGTTCATCGTGAGTCCTTAACACATCATTAATAAATCCTTGATGTGTAACTGTAAGATAATTGGTAGGAACTATCTCTCCAAAAAGAATGTGTAACCACCTCATCACCAACAGACCATAGCCACCTCTGTTAGAACGTATGTCTATTATTATTATAGGCTCATCTTGCAATTCCTCAGCTAAACGAAGAAATTTGGTAGCATAACAATAATCAATAAGAAGATCCGGTTCAAATGGCATCATCTCTTGCAATGTAACTACTGGGAAGCCTTGAATGTGTTGTAATGAAACTTTGTCGTGAGGCCTTCGATATGTAGGTATTGGAGTAACAAAAATTCTATCTCTTCTACCATTTTCGTATATAATTGTTAAAGATGTTGGTACTCGGTAACTCTCGGGATGTACAATAACGATGGAGTAATAAAATGTTCCATCTTCTCCCACTGATAAACGAAAGGCATCAAAAACTACAGGTTCTCCATCCAGCAATAATTTCTGTACATAATGGCCTGTACGCCTATTACGAAATCCGTTTTCACTTTTATCAAAAGCGTCATTAAAATTTGCAGGAACTAAAAAATCATATCTATTACCAAACGCCCATGCCCAATTTTCCATGCCAAGCCAAAAATGATTATCATTTATGACTGGGTCAAGAGCAAAAAAGATATGTGTTATAAAATCTAAAACTTGCCAATATTCTTTGGAAGCTAATAACTCTTTTACTTCATCAAAAACCGGTAAAAACACTTCATCGCCGCCAAAGAAGATGTAGCCTGCATATACTTGTCTAACAGCAGCAGAGAACAAAGTAAAATCATCAATAGCTTCTTGGGATGTTATTTTTTCTGGTCTACGACGAGTAGCGGTAAAACGAGCCATATTTACAGTGCGTTCTTCACGTCCTTGGGTAAATTGTGAGATATATTCTATAGAGGGCTTTATTATACCCTCTCTCCGTTCTTGAGATATTGCCAGTACATCTTGTAGAGTTAGTGGTTCGAGAGGGGTTACGTTTTCATAAATGGAGTTGCATCCTGGAAACATCAAAACAATAATTATAAGAGATATGTATTTTTTCATAAACCACCTCGTTTCTAATAAAACCATAACCTACCTTTGTCTAAATATCTCATTAATGTAACCAGCATTTGCGTTTAACATAGCTATAGCAGCCTCCAGCGCATCGCCATTTACCCAAATATCCGGAGCTATGCCAATTCCTTCATAAAAGTGACCGGGCGGGTGTATTAAAAGTCCACGGCCAAAATAAAATCTTATCGCACTATTAGGTAAAAACCCAGTATTAGAACGATCCGTTTGGAGTACCCCCCATGTATTTTGTCCAATCACCAGGGTATTTTCTAGGTTAAATGCCATATCGGTAAAAACTTCGCCGGCAGAAGCTGTAAACCTATCTGTAAGAATGATTAATAATTGTTCACTAGGGACAATCCTATCCGCATGTGTATATCTAAGCTCGTGTCTTTCATCTATAGGTATCGGGGCCAAATATTGCGAAAAAAATTCAGTAAGTCCAAATATGTCAGAAGCAGTTCCCATTGAGTGAATAATTTGTATGAAGTTTGATGGAACAATTTCTCCCGTAAGATTAAGAAACCATCTTAATGCTAATAGACTATCGCCACCTCTATTAGAACGTATGTCTACTATTAGGACAGGTTCGTTTTGAAATTCTTCTGCTAAGCTAAGGGCTTTAGAAGCGTAGTGATACAATCCAATAAAATACATCTCTTGAATAGTTATAACAGGAAAGCCTTGAATGTATTGTAAAGAGACTGTGTCATAAGGCATTCGATATGTATATATTGGAGCAACAGATATCCTATCTCTACTATTATTTTCATATACAATTGTCAGAGGTATTGATGCTCGACCGCTTTCGGGTTTCACAATAACAATAGAATAATAAAACATTCCATCCTCGCTTACTGATAGACGGAAGATGCCTTCTGATTCAAAATCTAATAATTGTCCATCCAGCAATAATTCTTTTACATATTGTCCTGTACGCCTATTGTGGAATCCATTTTCGCTATTATCGAAGGCATCGTTAAAGTTTACAGGAACTAAAAAATCATACGGATTACCAAGCGTCCATCCCAAATTCCCCATCCCAAGCGAAAAATGGTTATCGTTTATAACTGGGCCTAGAGCAGTAAATATACGTGACAAAAAATCATAAACCTGCCAATATTCTTGGGAGGCTAATGATTCTTTTACATCATCAAAAATGGGCAAAAACACTTCATCACCGCCAAAGAAAATATAGGCTGCATATATTTGCCTAAGTGCGTCTGAAAACATCGTGAAATCGTCAATGGCCTCTTGTGATGTAACAGATTCCGGTCCGCGACGAAAACTTAAAAAGCGCGCCATATTTACAGTACGTTCTTCACGTCCTTGGGTAAATTGTGAGATATATTCTATAGAGGGCTTTATTATACCCTCTCTCCGTTCTTGAGATATTGCCAGTACATCTTGTAGAGTTAATGGGTCGAGAGGGCTTACGTTTTCATAAACTGGGTTGCATCCTGCAACCAACAAAAGTATAATAATGGTTAAGTGAAATATATTTTTTACCATAATTAATTCCCCCAATAGCTTTTCCTAAAATCATTCTCATGAAATGGTAGTAATACGGTTACAAGTTAACTAATAGTTTTTGATGATATTATGTTATTCGTTAGATTTATGGTCTTGGTGTCGCAGTAGGGTGCGGCTTCGGTCCAAATTGACTGCAATGCGAGCTGCAAAACGTGCTACAACTACTGCTACTAGTAAAACCTATTACCACATCTTGAACATCTTCTTCCGACAAAACTAGAACTTCAGGTTTCTCATATGTCATAAATTGCACTTCCTTTCAAATTTTTCATCTTGCTACCATTTTCTTCATGAGAATGATTTTAGGAAAAGCTAAATCGCGTGTAAAAAGTAATCCCTTAACCTTTGTGAATGATACAAGAACCGCTCAGGTATCATTAAAGCCTCAACCTTAACAATAGATTTTGTGTATTTATGTAATTGATACGCCAGTAATATAGCGCATGTATACCTTGCGCTTTCGGATAAATTATCAAGCCCCATATTTAAACAAGCTATACGAAACTCTGCTATATCTCTATACAACCCCCTTTCCTCATATGTAAACGGCATGGTATCAACTGTTGCCGAAATATCTTCTCTTATCTTAAAACTATATGCTAATAACGAAGCCTCACTCCTATCCCCCATACTAATCTGTGAATGAGAATCTAAGTAAAAGTAATAATTGTAAAGTGGCTTTTTTATATATGCTACTTCGGTTTTGTAAGTTAAAGGCAGCAACAACTGCCATTCTTGCGCACCTAACTTACCACTTTCGTGTAAATGTAAATTTGGTATACGCCCCCTCAAAAAATCTGATCTAAAAAGCATTGGCCAAATATTTGTGTTTAGGTTACCTAGCAGCAATGTCTTAAAAAAGCCATGTTTGCTAAAATCTTTGTCAGCTAATTTCTTTTGATTGTTTATTTCGTTTATAATCGTATGATCACAACGTACTACATCATATGCCGGATTTTCTTCTAAGTATGTAACCATAGCTGAAATGTAATCCGGTTCTAAAGCATCATCGGCATCTGGGAAGCAAACATATTTGCCGGTGAAATACCTCAAGCCTAAATTAATTGCGCTTGCTATACCGCCATTAGGTTTTCTGAGTATTTCACAAGCAAGATCGTTTTTATCAAATCGTTTTTTCCATTCAAACAAGCGGGTTAATGTATCATCAGTAGAACCATCATCAACTAAAATTATTTGTAATCTTTGTTCGATTTGTCCTAAAACACTTTGCATCATGCGGTTTAGTTTTTCCTCATTTACGTTGTAACACGGAATGATTAAACTTACTAACAATTACTCCCCTCCGTTCAGCTGACATTTGTGTTGATTAGTCGAGTTTTGATAAAACTTTATTAATTTTATTGTGATTGTAATGCGAATGTGAGAGGAAATCAAGTTTAATTTGTTTAATAATTTATTTATCAACTATGATGATTTGTGAATTTTTACAATTTTGATTGCTAATTTGAAGATTAAATTAGCTAATTCTTTTTGTTCATCAACCTACGAACCTACAATTCTTCATAAACTTTATAAATATTTACAAAAGTTCCTTTTAGTTTATTGAATATTTTGGTAATTTATGTAGATTTTAGCCGTTTTTTAACCACTTCCATACAAAACCGCTTCGCAACAGCTTTTTTTGATAAAATATTTTTCCATTATGTGTAACCCCCACACACACATAGTAGAAAAATAGGTTTTTAAAATCGGCATCAATTTTCAGCTTCATAAGATTTTTTCTTCTCTAGCAACATTTGCAACTGCTCTCTTAAATACAAAAGTTGATTATTAATATCCGCTTTCTCCTCCTCATCTGTGATAGTTTGGTAGATATTTTTGGATATATTCATACATTTTATCGACTTTCTTTAGTTGTTTTTCGACTTGACTCGGCAGCATTTTGTGAGCTGTGCCGATTTTTATTTTTTTACTTTGAACCGCTTCTACCAGCGCAGGGCTGCCTTGCTCCATAATCTGCTTGTACATGCCCAAAGTCCTATCACTAATACCTGCTTCTTTTGCAAGAATTTTTCTTACACTTATGGGTTCTTATTTCTTCGTTGATGATTTTGCCAAAAGCGCTCCAGCCCTTGTTTTATCGCCGCCAGCGAGACTTAGCTTCTCCTTCGCCAACCCCTTCAACAAAGCCTCTTTCTTTAACGCCAACTCTATCCGCGCCGCATCCGTAAGATTCCTCCTACCTAACTGATTCTCCAAAATCCATAGTTTAGCTTCTTCTCGGCTCTCAAACTCAATATCCTTAACCTCAAACTCAATCCCATGCTTCATGCATATGTAGAATCGATTATGCCCATCCACGATTATCCCAGCCCATAAAATAATCGGATTCTGTAACTTGCCCTTAGGTAAGTATATTTTGCTCCAGCTACCGATACTCTTCCTCCAATAATGGCGGGATTAATCGCATAAATTCCTTGTCTACTACTAATCTATTTTTCATTATGTTGCCTCCTTTTTTTGATTTGTCGTTATTATATTTAAAAGGACTAACATTTACCAGTGGAACGGTTCCTATGAATTTTTCCATAGAAATTCGCTTTAATTTACATTTGATTTTATCGTATATTCTGATACAATCAATAATGTAGCAAAATTACGCACGGGGGTACTATCGTGAGCAAATCATATGACTATTATTTTGATTCTATAAATAACGAGTTTTCTAAAATTTTTGGATCCGTCTATAAACCAAAAAATAAATTAACCAGAAGCAAACTTTCACCATACTTATCAGAAATGCACAGGCGTTGGTATTATTCAACAGTATTTGAAAACGCCTTTCTTAGCCCTGCCAATATTTTTGAATCTCTTAATCGCAAATACAACAAAAACGCTGAAAATTCACCAACCGTCCAATTAGCTCCTACAATAAACTATACCGGCCTAAAATTTACTAATCAAGAATATAGCCAGGATAACCATCCTATAGTAGAGGATTTTCATATAATTATAGATTTTTGCCGTCCTCATATAGATTTAACACCAGCAGATCAAATGCCTATGGATTTGGCTATTGAAGCTGCTAAAAATTTGCATTTAAACAATTACAATTATGCTTCATATTTACTAAGCTTGGCTATGGAAATGGAACTTATTGTGAAAATTCCATCCATACATATAAACAGATGGCAGATAGTCGAAGATGCCGAACAGCGTTTAAGCGTAGCTCCTGCTGTGCTATTTGATGAACTTGTAAAAGCTACATTATGCTATGCCTCCCATAAGTTTAATGAATTTATGCCGCTGCCCATACCTATTTTCGATGAAAATAACCTGCTACAACTTTTAAAATCACCAATGGACATAGATCAAATTTTCCAAAACCTTTATGATTTATTGGGGATGGACTTGGACGAGGCACTGGAGCCTCGTTTCTTTAATGATATTGACGAGATGGATATGGCTGTAATTTCCGGCACATACTTATTAGGAATTTTACTAGATAAATTCTTTTTAACACCCTTTGGCTACTATTTACGATTAATTAGACCGTTGTATATGATCCCATTTGACCTTAAAAACGAGACAAAATTACTTTTAGAGGCTCTTAATGACGAAGAATTGGACGACGAAGATAAATCCACCGCTTTTTACGCTCCATGCTCTCGTTACTATCTTACAGATTTTGGTTTAGCGTATTTTAGAGTAAAGTCTGATTCAGAAAACTATCTTAATATCAAAACTATACTCCCTTTTGCCAGCGTTTCTGGCCTTTTTGACGATCCACCAGCAAAACATACAGATAAAAAAGCTTTACTACCCGGTTTTAAACGAGGGGATTATCAAGTATTTACTATAAAAGCAAAGTTACAAGCCGATTCTCAAATATGGCTGAATGTAGAAGCAACAGATACAACAAACTTACATCGTCTGTTTTTAGAACTTTCCTACTTCTTAGAGGTAGATAGAGATCACGAATACACATTTTATCAAGATAAATCTGAAAGTCCCTTTATGGCTTATGCTTCGCCAAATAGCACGAGGCGTTCCAAAAAGGCGGCAGATACAGTTTTGGGGGATCTTTCATTAAAAAAGGGTTGTGTGATGGTATTAGATATAGCAAATCCAACAATGCCACACAATTTTGCTCCTGATAAATGGCATTTAACAGTGACTGCTGTACATCAGGGTATCCCGGGGGTTGTTTATCCTGTAGTTACTGATATGAGCAGATTTTTTGAAGATTATATGGATTTTTAAGAAGATTTATTAAACTTCAATGCCCTCGTCTCGTATATAATAAAAAGACAGGAGATGATGACATGGGATTTTGGACAGCAGTAGCAGTGATAGCAATAGTAGGTATAGTCATGGGGGCTGCAATACAAATTGTAAAAATGGGAACTCGTCATGTAGAAAATGTTGAACGTATAAAACGTGGATACCCAACACTAGATGGCTCAGAACCAATTGAAAAAGGGGACAGGCTTCAGTAAAAGGAAGAGGAGAAAATGAACCTATTACCTCCACAAATATTACAAAAAAGACAGCAAATGAATTTATACAAAAAGATGGCAGCTATACAAGCTGTCATTTTTTTATTGTCAATACTTATAGTAACATCACTATCTTTGGCTAGCAGAATCCAGGAGGCACAAATCTTAGAATTTAACACCAGAGTACAGGACTCACGCTTTCAAGAATCTGAATCCATAGCGAAGGCATTGCAAGAAAATTTTACCACAAACGAAAACGACTCATTTGACACGCTAAACCTAGCTTATTTCGATGTGACACGATTAAAAAAGCTTGAAGAAACTCTGCCTAGTGGAGTGCAACTTATCCAGTTTGATACAGATGCTGAAACGGCAACTATATTAGCACAAACCTATAATCTAAGCCTTGCAGATATTCATAGAGATGCTTGGATTGCTACAGGGCTAGTTTACCAAACTCGTTTAGTTTCTGCTACTTCTTTTGAAGATGGGAGGATTCAATATGTTTTATCCATTATTTGGTGTGAATTTAATCTACCTATTAAGATTTATGAAGATTAAATTCACACTTGGTGTGAATAAAATACCGGCAGCACAAAGCCCTCTTACATTTGTTGTTACTATGATGATTACGCTGTTTTTAGTAGTAATCGCCGTGTTTGGTGCAACTGCTTCCGGTAGGCAAACTTCATCTCGCTACATACCCTTTGCAGGGCTTTATGATTTAGCTTTGGCGGCTAACCAACGCGCCTTTTACCTGTTTGATCAAGAGGCACAGATATTGGCACGTTTACAAAAGAAAGAACTTGATCTGACATATAAAGATGGAAGTTATTTTATAGAATCAAACTTTATTCGCGCAGTAAAACAGGAGCAACTTTCAGATTTTTTGCAACAAAACTTCGATGTACGAGGCGGCTATTATTATTTTTCCTATCGTTTAACCCTTACCAGCGGCACCTACTATGTGAGAACTTACATCTCTCCAAGGCCTCATGCGTTTGAGCTGCGCAGTGTAGCGCATAAAGAAGTAGATGGTCAAGATGGAACCCCAGTACGGGTGTATGCCAGAATCGAATGGCCAAATATTATCGACTTAAGGTATGATGAGTTCGGTTTAAATTATACTGATGAACTTGTACCGCAAATGTTAAGAGTACGACGTATGGCAAATTAAAAATATGCACCCCTGTCTTGGCTTTCCCATATAAATATAAAGTAAGCAACACGCTTCTTCGAAAACTACAGTTGAGCGCAAAAATGCGATTTGCATCTTGTCGCATTTTCGCGCCTATTCAGAAGTTTCCGAAGAAGCCTCTGGGAGGGCAAAGTATGAGAGACACCATAAACTATGTAAGAAATATGATTTACGGGCTAGATGCCTTGGTAGAATTAAATGACAAAAGAAAAGTTCCAGCTGTCAATTTAGATAATGCCGCAACTACACCGCCGCTTATACAAGTTATGGATGAAATTGCAGAGCAAATGTGGCTTTATGGCTCTATTGGGCGCGGTAAGGGCCAAAAATCTGAACACACAACGGCCATATACAACAATGGCAGAAGTATAATTAAGAATTTTTTAGGTGCTAACAGCAACGATTACGAAGTTTTTTATTGCCAATCTACAACAGACGGAATTAATAAATTAGCCTCGGCCTTACTGCAAAATAACTCTGATGATATGGTACTTACCACTTGTATGGAGCATCACGCAAACGATTTACCTTGGCGAGAGCGTGCAAATACTGTATATGCAGATGTAGACGAAAATGGACGCCTTTTAATATCAGATATAGAAAAATTACTAGCGCAGTATCAAGGCAAAATTAAATATGTAAGTGTAACAGCGGCGTCTAATGTTACAGGATATGTAAACAGGATTCATAAAATTGCTCGCTTGGCTCATAAGCACGGAGCCAAAATAATTGTAGACGGAGCACAAATAGTAGCCCACAGAGGGGTAAACATGTTAGGAATTCATCCAGAGGAACGAATAGATTTTTTTGTGTTTTCTGCCCATAAAATGTACTCGCCCTTCGGCGGCGGTGCTGTTGTTGGGTTAAAGGAAGCATTAGACAAACACATACCTCAATTTTATGGCGGAGGAATGGTAGAGGCAGTTTGCGATAATGATGCGACTTTTTTGCCCGCACCTGATAGCTACGAGGCGGGCTCCCCCAACTTCCCTGGGGTAGCAGGAATGCTTAAATCTATAGATGTTTTACAGTCCATCGGCTTTGGTTATATTAAACGCTACGAACAATTTCTTATGCGATATGCCGTCTCCAAGCTAAAAAAAATACCCGGTATAATTTTATATGGCGATAGTAAAAGAATCGCCGACCGGGTAGGAGTAATTCCATTTAATTTACAAGGTATTAGCCCAAAAGATTTAGCAGAATATTTAGCGGGCAACCACGGCATTGCAGTACGTCATGCCGCCTTTTGCGCTCATCCTTACGTATCTCGCCTAATGCAGGAACATAATCACGAGACATGCACCCCCCCTGAGGGCATGGTGCGCGCAAGTTTTGGCATTTACACTAATAAAGAAGATGTAGACAAATTACTAAAAGCAGTGGCTTTGTTGAGTGATACTTTGGGTAAAAGCACTCAAAGCTAGGTGTATCAAGGGCTTATAGCAATCTATAAATACCAAGACAACTTTTCAATAGCCTGCTGCGCTATCATAAGTTCGCCATGCTCTATAAGATACGTTTCACTTAGGTCGTTAGATACGTGCCTCGTACCGTATTCGTGTAGTGCTAATTCAGCTTCTGCAAGCGCATAATCAATTTCTTCTTGAATAACTAAAAAATAACGGTCGTTACATTTGTATAAGCGGCTTTGCCCCATAAAAAAGTCTTGTAAACGCTTAGTTGCCAAAACAGTTTCATCTAGTATGTTGAAAGAGAATATTGCTAAATTATCAATTTCATAAGTCTCCGATGAGTCTAGCTCCTTAGTCTTATATCCTGCTGCAACAGGGCAACCATGCTTTAAAAATGCATTTTCAATTTCATTTAGTATTTTGGTAACAACGACTACAACGTGACTTGTGCCTATGGGCATGGCCTCTACCATAAGCGGAGTGTTATCGGCCTTAAAATCACATTCTTCATTCGCTTGCCTCATCATCTCTTGAAACAGCCTGTGAGTTTTTTCAGAACCGTAAGCTAACTCTGTCATTTTTATATTATGTTCCTCCAGATCAGATTTCGACAAAATGAACTTGACCTGAGTATCGCTGATTTTTTCTATCTTCATCTAGGAGTCCCCCTATTTACCATATTAACTGTGCGTAGTATATAGGATTCTGATGAAAAAGTAAAGCGCCTAATAATACCACCCGGTTTTTGTCAAGTATTGACAAATTTCGTCTAATGCTTTATAATAATCTCACTGCGAAAGGAGGGAGCGCTCTACGCGCAATGTATATGATGAGGATTAACTTTGAAGAAATTATAGAGAATCAAGAAGAAGAAGAGCAAACTGATTTTTATGATGTATCAAAAGCTCGTAAAGCAGTGGGAGGCTTATTTGCTGAGGATTCAAGCAGGAACGAATCAGCAAAAGTAGCAATAGATGTATTACCAGCCGATTTATCTGGCGAAAAAACAAGTCAAAAAGTACGAACTCCCAAAAGCCGCTATGTGTTTACTGAGGACGGCTTAGAAGAAAATTTAAAAAGCAAAAACAAACTTGAACACTTTGAAATAGTACATCACGATAGCAAGCAAAAAGAAGTAAAAAGACCATCAAATAAGAAGCCAGCCACCCAACCTAAAAGAAAATCAAGTAACACTTATGCTTCAATGGATGGTGCAGGAGTTTTAAGCGATTCTGAATCTGCACTATCTTCGGCAATTAGAGGGATTGCCGTTGTACTTGCCTTAATTTTTTTGGCGATGTTAGTATTTTTAGTCTATCGTAATAATATATTAAGTAGACAACTAGAAACAGCCGTCCTTCAAGCTGAAAGAGTGCCTACATTAGAGCAAGATTTAAGTCAAGCCAGGATAGATCTAGAAATTGCTACAGAAAATCTTGCCTATGCAGAAAGCAGATTGGAAGTGGCTACGCTTGTTCCTCCCCCTGCGATGAATGGTGCAGTTTCAGCAGATGAATACTATAGTGAATATTATACTTATGGAACAGAAGAAACTAACGCCACTACATACTCTGCAGCAGAAACACCGGCCGAACGCACTCACGTTGTAGTAAGCGGCGATAATTTATCGCGCATAGCAACTCAATTTTTTGGCAATGCTTCATATGCTAATATTCAGCGTATAAGAGAGGCCAATAATTTAACAAACGACGTTATTAATATAGGTCAAACATTAGTAATACCGAATTAAACTAAGTAACGCGCTAAAGTCAATGTCTTGATTTTGGCGCATTTTAATAAGATAAGAGGAATTTTTATGGATTTAAGCGGACTATCGCTTGTAGAATTACGCGAGAAAGCAAAGGAACTCGGCATACAAAGTGCATATAAGTACAAAAAAGCTGAATTAATAACGCTTGTTGTAGAAGCTATGCACGAAAAAGCAAAACCCCCTAAGCCATCGGAGGAACGCCCAAGCGTGCTAAGGCAGTCAACTAGAGAAGCGGATGGACGACACCGCCAAGGCCCGGAGGCCGAAGGGGTTCTGGAGATTTTACCAGACGGCTACGGTTTTTTGCGTGCTAAAAACTTTTTGCCCGGCCCGGATGATATCTACCTATCCCCATCACAAATTCGTCGATTCAATCTGAAAACCGGCGACTTGGTCAGAGGTACTACCAGGATGGAATCCAACGACGGTGAAAAAAAGCAAGGTGCCATAATGTACGTAAAACAAGTCAATGGCGAATCCCCAGAAAAAGCCTCAAGACGTCAAAATTTTGAAAACTTAACACCCCTTTTTCCCGACAAAAAAATTAATTTAGAATATAGCCGGCAAGAGCTGTCTACTCGTCTAATTGACTTGTTAAGCCCTGTAGGACTAGGGCAGCGAGGCATGATAGTATCGCCTCCAAAGGCAGGCAAAACAATTCTACTAAAGCACATCGCAAATGCAATAACTCAAAACCATCCCGATTTACACTTAATAGTACTTTTAATAGACGAACGTCCAGAGGAAGTAACAGATATGCAGCGTTCCATAGTTGGCAAACATTGCGATGTTGTATACTCCACTTTTGACGAGCAGCCGAAACAACATAAACGCTTGGCCGAAATGGTATTAGAGCGCGCTAAACGTTTGGTAGAACAAGGCAAGGACTTAGTTATTTTGTTGGACTCTATTACAAGATTAGCAAGGGCCTACAATTTAACGATACCCCCAGGAGGCCGAACGTTGTCAGGTGGGCTAGATCCTTCAGCATTATATATGCCAAAAAAGTTTTTTGGCGCAGCAAGGAATGTAGAAAACGGTGGCTCGCTAACAATATTGGCAACAGCACTTGTAGATACAGGCAGCAAAATGGATGATGTGATTTTTGAAGAATTTAAAGGAACAGGCAATATGGAATTAGTTCTCGACCGCCGCTTATCAGAGAAACGAATATTCCCGGCTATAGATATAGTAAAATCCGGCACAAGACGAGAAGAACTATTGCTTGACGACCAAGAACTAGACGCCATGTATACAATCCGAGAAATGATAGGCCGTATGCACCCCATGGAACTTAACGATCAGGTAAGAGATATTATGATGAAATCTCAAAATAACGCAGAATTTGTAAGCAGCTTAGCTGGCCTATTTAAAGATTAGAGGTAATCCAAATGAAAATAATAATTACATCCCAAGCAGAAGCGGCTGTAATTGCCTTAAACGAAATTCAAAAAATAGACCCCGCGGCGCGGGGTTTTCGACTATCAAAAGAAACTCAGCTGGTCACTATCTCTAAAGCAATTGAGACGAAATCATTGATTTTTATCAGGCATATGTTCCCTGTTCAGCTTACTATACAGAGGAATGCTCCCGATACTACAAAATGCTTATTAGAAATTTGCGAACCAATGCCAATTGGACAGAAATTTTCTATCCAAATGCGTAAGTTTGACGATTTTGACTTTCCACAAGATTTAGAAAATGATCTTGTTTCCCTAGGTCATATTAAAAATGATTCTAACCCCGATTGGGTGCTATCCTTACTTATACATGAAGGCACAATTTATGCCGGGGCTTCTTATTGCGTAGACAATCTCTCTAATTGGAATGGCGGTATGCATCGCTTTAAAAAGTCAGAGGATTCTATCAGCAGGGCAGAATTTAAGTTGTTAGAGGCCTTAGCTACTTTTAACATTGATTTATCCAAAGCAAGCACTGCTTTAGACTTAGGCGCAGCCCCAGGCGGTTGGAGCAAGGTTTTGTTAGAAAGAGGCTTAAAAGTAACAGCAATAGACCCTGCCTTGCTATCTCCAACTATATCAAATCACCCAAATTTAACTCATATAAAAGATGTAGCAGAACGCCTTAAACCAAAATCTCCATACGATATTATAGTAAACGATATGCGCATGGATATGATTGCATCCTCAAAAATAATGCTGGATTTATCACCTTTCTTAGCTTTTGGTGGTTTGGCCATTATGACGCTTAAACTGCCCTATAAAGAATGGTATAAAAACACAAAGCGCGCCCTTAAGCTGTTGGAGAAATCCTACACAGTACAAGGCGCGCGTCAATTGTTTCATAATAGATCAGAAGTTACAGTGGCCTTAAAGGGTAATACAAATTAAGCCGTCAGAGCCTTCGTTGCTGATTTTATGTAATCTGTTGAAAACAGCTAGTTTTTAATTTTTCGACTTAACCACACAGCGATTAGCTGAAAGTTTTGTAAAAATATAATCCAAATTAATGGTACTGAAAGAAAATGGTCTTGATAAACGAACAAGATTATAAACCAGATAACTGTTATAAAAGTTGCTATATTTCTATACAAATTATCTTTATCTTTATTGGCAATTCGTTCCATTTGTTTTGAACGAGTAGGAGCGGCTACAATCGTAGAAACAACAGAAAATACACCTATACACACAATAATAACGCTATTAATAGTAATCAAAGGTAATATCCAAATTGCCAACATAAAGCCAAGTAAGGTCCAATAAAAGCAACGCATAGCTGTACTGGCATGAAATCCGCCTGCTAAAGGCCTAATAGTTGCAATTGCAATAATACAAACAAAAAACTGTAATCCTGTTCCCAAAGCTATAAAAATTACTATCAAATAAATAAGCTTTTCAATCTCCCAAAGGTAAAGTTCTAGGAAATAACGTATCACATCTATGTCGTCTTCATCGTAGCGATTTAAAGCTCTATAAGCTTTTAGCAACCTTTTAATAAAAAAATTGGAAATGGGCATTTATGTTCACCTCTCGTAAATTTTATACTATTTTAGAGTATTATGTAAAACTTTTAAATATGATAACTAAAAAACGTTTGACAAGTATTTGCAAATTGTGATAGAATATCAGAAAATTATACCAAGGGAGGTGACATATGTCAAATCAATTAAATATGTTAACTGAGGTAGTTCTCGAAAAGATAGCCAGAGCATGTAAAATCATGCCGCCTTTAGGTACTAAAAATCTTCCAACTCCTCGTCCTCGTCGCTCTTCTACTAAAATACTTTTACTTACTGGAGAGCCTAAATTACCAAAAAAATTACAAAAATAATGTGATTTTTGAGAAATTATGAAAAGGAAGTGACATATGTCAAATCAATTAAATGAGTTAACTGAGGTAGTACTCGAAAAGATAGCAAGAGCATGTGGAAAAAACACGCCACCTTTAGGTACTAAAAGTCTTCCAAATCCTTCTCGCCCTAAAGGAGGTCTACTAGGTGCAATACTTCTTGGAGAACCCAAGTTACCAAAAAAATTTCAGAAATAATGTAACTTCTGGAAATAAAAACAGAGCGAATCATTCGCTCTGTTTTTTGTTATGTTATAAGTTGATGCAATTACGATATAAATATGTAAACTTCTGAAATGTGATAACTAAAAAATGATATTTGACAAGTATTTGTTATATGTGATAATATTTTGGAAAATTATGTAAAAGGAAGTGACGTATGTCGATTCAATTAAATATGTTAGCTGAAGTAACATTGAAAAAGATAGCCAAAGCAAGCAAATCTCCTGTTAGTCTAGGCACTAAAAATCTTCCAACAACTTCTCGCCCTACTAAAGGTATTACATTCTTTTTTATGTTAGGAGAGCCCAAGTTACCAAAAAAATTGCAGAAATAATGTAACTTCTGGAAATAAAAACAGAGCGGATCATTCGCTCTGTTTTTTGTTATGTTATAAAATAATGCAAATCAACCCACCAGAGCCCTCGTTGATAATTTTTTGCAAGGTCTCTTGAAATTTAACTTGGGCATCCTCCGGCATACGGAATAGTTTGTTTTGCAGGCCATCTCGTACCATTTCATGCATAGATTTGCCGAACATGTTGAGATCCCAAATTTTTTCTGGATCTTCGTCCATTTCCTGGGTTATGTAGGCTATGAGGTCGGTGCTTTGCTCTTCGTTGCCCACTAGTGGGGAAATTTCAGTTTCTATATCTGCCCGTATCAGGTGTAGGCTTGGTGCGCTTGCCTTTATTTTTACACCATACTTAGAGCCATGCTTCACCAGTGTCGGGCGGTCTAGCTTCATCTCATCGGTAGCTGGGGTTACTATGCCATAGCCTTTTAAGCGAACTTCTTCTAGGGCATATTTAATTTTATCGTACTCTTTTTTGGCTTCGGCCAGCACTTTTATTGTGTCAATAAGCTGGTATTCACCAGATATTTCCATTCCTGTTGTTTCGCTTAAAATCCTGTAGAACAAGCTGCCATCTACATTCACTTCTATATGTACAGAGCCTTCGCCCAATGCTATGCGCTCTAGGAACGCTTTTTTTACATGCTCGTTATGTTCTAAAACGCTGGCACAATCCTTCATTTCTCGTAAACGGCCTATGTTAGATACCATGTCTTTTACAGAATGGATAAAATCTTGCTTTAGCCAGTGATCTACATTCAGAGTTTCTATCCATTTTGGGAAGTTTATGCGAATTTCTTGCACAGGGAATTCGTAAAGCACCCGCTCCATAATGTTGTTGATATCTTCCATTTTAAGTTGAGCACAGTTGGCCAGTACTACAGGTACGCCATGGCGCTCACTTATTTCTTGACGCAAATTTTCACTTTCCTGAGAATATGGTGTGGTGGAGTTTAGTAGGATTATAAATGGCTTGTTGATTGCTTTAAGCTCGCGTATTACGCGCTCTTCTGCGTCCAAGTAATCTTCCCGCGGAATGTCGGCTATGCTGCCGTCGGTAGTTATTACTATGCCTATTGTAGAATGATCGGTGATAACTTTTTGCGTACCCATTTCTGCGGCTTCTGTAAAAGGCATACGGTCTTCTGACCAAGGGGTATTTACCATACGAGGCTCGTCGCCGTCTAAGTGTCCAACTGCGCCAGGTACCAGATAACCCACGCAGTCTATCATACGCACTTTAAGAGATAGGGCATCGTCTAGATTAATTTCTACTGCCTCGTTTGGCACAAATTTTGGCTCTGTTGTCATAATTGTTTTGCCGGCGGCACTTTGCGGCAGTTCGTCTTTAGCACGCTCGCGACCATATCCATTTTCTATGTTCGGGATTACAAGCATATCCATAAAACGCTTGATAAATGTGGATTTACCCGTGCGCACTGGGCCTACCACGCCTATGTATATGTCCCCTTTTGTACGTTCAGATATATCGCGGTATAGGTTTGTGTATTCCATAAAAAAAATCTCCCTTTCCTGTAATAGTATCGGTGTACTATGTTTATGCGGAGATGGAAGAAATATGCGAAATTAACTTATTTCCTTTTAAATACTGGCTTTGAACGCTTATGTCAAAAGTATCTACTACAAGGCGTAGCACTAAAAAATTCTCAGCATTGAAATATATTCATGCTTATGGCATAATGGTCTGATACATACAGGATAATTTTTTTATCCTAATTAAGCTGGGCTATCCCAAATAGGAGTTGATGAAATGAAAAGAAGCGGAGCAGAAATTGTAGTTGAAACGTTAATCAGCCACGGAGTAAGCAATGTGTTTGGTTATCCGGGTGGCGCAGTGCTGGATCTTTACGATGCGCTTTACAGAAACGGCGACAGAATCAACCACTATATCGCCTGTCACGAACAAGGGGCGGCTCATGCTGCTGACGGCTATGCACGTGCGACAGGAAAGATAGGCGTAGTTATCGCAACATCGGGGCCGGGCGCAACAAACCTTGTAACTGGAATTGCCACGGCGTATCTTGATTCGGTGCCATTGGTGGCTATTACGGGCAATGTCGCACTCCCTCTGATAGGCAAGGATAGTTTTCAAGAAGTGGATATCACGGGTATTACTATGCCAATCACTAAACATAACTATATCGTCAAAAATGTTGACGATCTGGAAGAAACTATTTACGAGGCTTTTCAAGTTGCAGCATCGGGACGCCCAGGCCCAGTACTGATTGACATACCAAAGGATGTTCAAGCAGAAATGTGCGAATTTAGAGGAGGGAAACCCTTACCCCTACTTCCACAAGGACAAGCCTGTGAGGAGAAACTTGCACAAATTGCCGAAATAATTAACTCATCTAAACGCCCCTACATCTATTGCGGCGGCGGAGTAGTGATTGCCAACGCATCCGAGGAACTTGCCGAGTTTGCTAAAAAAATTGATGCACCAATAGGCTGTAGTATGATGGGACTCTCTGCAGTAAGCAGCAGTAATCCGCTTATGCTAGGCATGACAGGAATGCACGGAACGTACGCATCCTCTAAGATGAGAGGTGACGCAGATGTAATTATTGGTATAGGTGTGCGTTTCAGCGATAGAGCTACCGGCGATAAAGCGGCATATCAAAAGAATACTAAAATCATCCACATTGATATTGATGATGCTGAAATTGATAAAAATATCCCTGCCACATGCAGCGTTTTGGGTGATATTAAATCTATTATTCCAAGGCTGACAGAACTGGTTAAACCAAGCAAACATGAGGAATGGCATAAGCTAGCGCAGGAATATAAAGAATTTGCAAATAAAAAATTTAAAGATGGATTTAATCCTCAGAATATTATCAAGACTGTCCGCAAATCTGCAAAGCCCGATACAGTTATCACAACAGATGTAGGCCAGCATCAAATGTGGACGGCGCAACATTATGAATTTGAACGTCCGCGCACCTTCCTAACATCAGGAGGGCTGGGTACAATGGGATTTGGCCTTGGTGCGGCAAACGGAGCATCAATAGCACATAATAACGCCAAAACAGTACTGTTTACAGGCGATGGAAGTTTTCATATGAATATGAACGAAGTTGCAACAGCAGTTCGTTATAAACTACCAATCGTTATAATTCTTATGAACAACAGTGTTTTAGGGATGGTTAGACAATGGCAAGGTCTGTTTTATGAGAATAGATATTCTCAAACTACATTAAATAGACCAACCAACTATGTGAAACTTGCAGAGGCCTTTGGAGCGGTGGGCTATGATGCAAGCAATCAAGCGGAATTGGAAGCTGCCTTGCAGATGGCCTTTGAAAGCGATCAGCCTGTTATCATTAACTGCATAATAAATTCTGACGAAAAAGTTTTACCAATGATTCCGCCGGGCAAAGCGGTTTCGGATATGATTGTTGATTAGCTTTTCACTGTTTCGCAAAACAAGGAGATGATGTCAAATGGAAATCAAAGGGTTCACCTTATCTATTATTGTATCAAATAGATATGGCGTTTTAACGCGTGTTTCAGGATTGTTTTCCAAGCGAGGATATAACATCGACAGCCTTCATGTTGACGCAATGACTGAAGATAATAATTTTTCAAGAATTATTATGACTTCCAGAGGTGATGTCGCAACAAAACTTCAAATAGTCAAGCAACTAGGAAAATTGCATGATGTCAAAGAAGTAAAGATTATATAACGTGAATTAAGCTGAAAATCGACTCAAGATTCAACTCGTTTTCGTCTGTTTTCAACTAAAATTCACTATAGGAGGGCATAAAAATGTCAAAAATGTATTATGAAAACGATTGCAACAAGGAGTTACTTAAAGGCAAAACTATTGCCGTTATCGGTTACGGTAGCCAAGGTCACGCACATGCCCTTAACCTACACGAAAGCGGTTACGATGTAATCGTTGGGCTATATGAAGGATCTAAATCTAAAGATACAGCATCCAAAGCAGGGTTGAAAGTTATGAACACTCCCCAAGCTGTAGAGCAATCTGACATCATTATGATTTTGGTCAACGATGAAAAACAAGTCAATCTCTACGAAAATGATATTAAGCCTAATCTACGTGAAGGGCATACGCTATGTTTCGCACATGGATTTAACATTCACTTTGGTCAAATTCAGCCGCCAAATAATGTTAATGTTATTATGATTGCACCCAAAGGCCCTGGACACACAGTTCGTAGTCAATATAAAGAGGGCAAAGGCGTTCCTTGCCTAATTGCTATCCATCAGGATTACTCTGGAAACTCACATCAAACTGCGCTTGCTTACGCTTATGGCATCGGCGGTGCGCGTGCCGGAATTTTGGAAACTACCTTTAAAGAAGAAACTGAAACTGACTTGTTTGGCGAACAAGCCGTATTGTGCGGCGGAGTTACTGCGCTTATGAAAGCTGGGTTTGAAACACTGATAGAAGCAGGATATCAACCAGAGAGCGCATATTTTGAATGTGTGCATGAAATGAAGTTGATTATTGATATGGTTGTGCAGGGCGGACTCTCTGGTATGCGTCATTCTATCAGCGATACTGCAGAGTATGGAGATTATATGGTAGGCAATCGTATAATAACCGAGCAAACTAAAAAAGAAATGAAAAAAGTACTTGAAGAAGTGCAAAATGGAAGTTTCGCCAAAGCATGGATCAAAGAAAATCAAGATGGACGTCCGAATTTTGATAAAATGCGGCAAGCAGATAAAGAGCATACAGTTGAAAAGGTAGGTGCAGATTTACGATCTAAAATGTTATGGAGGGATAAAGATGCACAGTGATTCCATGAAAAAAGGCGTAGAGCGCGCACCTCAAAGAAGTTTGCTTAAGGCTTCTGGCTTAACAGATAAACAAATTCAAAAGCCGCTTATTGGCGTAGTCAATTCTTTCAACGAAATTGTACCCGGTCATATCGAGCTGCAATTAATCGCAAGAGCCGTTAAAGATGGTGTACTTGCCAATGGCGGCACACCGCTGGAATTTAACACAATTGCTATGTGTGATGGAATTGCCATGGGACATGAGGGAATGAAATATTCGCTGGTTTCTCGTGAGATAATTGCTGATAGCATTGAAATTATGGTAAAATCTCATGCATTGGATGGATTAGTTTTTATTCCGAATTGCGATAAAATAGTCCCTGGGATGCTTATAGCAGCGGCTAGGTTAAACCTTCCTTCGATATTTATATCGGGAGGGCCGATGTTGTCGGTTGACGGAACGGATTTAATCAGCGTGTTTGAAGCTGTTGGTAGTCATAAGGTTGGCAAATGCTCCGATGAGGAATTGCTGAAGCTAGAAGATAATGCTTGCCCTACCTGTGGTTCGTGTGCAGGAATGTTCACAGCAAATTCAATGAATTGCCTAAGTGAGGCGATTGGCATGGCTTTATCGGGCAATGGTACAATTCCTGCGGTTTATTCTGCACGAAAACGTCTTGCGAAACAGGCTGGCGAGCAAGTTATGGAGCTTTACCGGGCAAATATCAGAGCACTTGACGTTATGACGCCTAAAGCCTTTGAAAATGCAATGATTGTTGACATGGCATTAGGATGCTCTACAAACTCTGTGCTGCATCTTGCGGCAATCGCACACGAAGCAAATGTCCCCTTCGATTTACGTATGCTTAATGAAATAAGTGAAAAAACGCCAAATTTGTGCAGGTTGTCGCCGGTTAAGGGTGGTAATCATATTCAAGATTTGAATACTGCCGGTGGAGTATACGCCGTTATGAACGAACTGCGTGAGATGTTAAACCTTGATGTTATGACTGTTAATGGAGTAAATTTAGGCGATTCGATAAAAGGTCATAGACGACATGGAGATGAGGTAATCAGACCACTCAGCAAGCCATACTCTGTAACGGGAGGGCTTGCAGTTTTATACGGAAACCTTGCCCCTGACGGAGCAGTAGTAAAACGCAGTGCCGTTGCCCCTGAAATGCTAAAATTTACCGGTGAGGCACGAGTTTTTGATTGTGAAGAAACGGCGACTGAAGCAATAAATGCCCTCGAAATTAAAGCGGGTAACATTATTATAATTCGCTACGAAGGCCCGGCAGGCGGCCCTGGTATGCGTGAAATGTTATCGGCAACATCTTCTCTTGCAGGAATGGGGCTTGACAACACGGTAGCACTTATTACCGATGGGAGATTTTCAGGAGGTTCAAGAGGTGGAGCAATAGGACATGTATCCCCAGAGGCAACAAGTGGCGGCCCTATTGCTTATGTTAAAGATGGAGATAAAATTAGCTTCGATATGGAAAAATATACTATTTCACTAGATGTTAGTGAAGATGAACTAGCTCAGCGCAAAAAAGACATGAAACTGCGCCAAATGCCAGAACATAAAGGGTATCATGCGCGATATGTAAAAATGGTTTCTAGCGCAGACAAGGGAGCGATTGTATGTTAAAGGTGCAGGATATTGAAAGGGCTACTGCCAGGCTAAAAGATGTCTTGCACAAAACGCCTCTTGAGCGTTCCGAAACCTTTTCTAAAATGGCAGGCTGCGAAGTTTATCTAAAATATGAAAATTTGCAAAAAACTGGCTCTTTCAAAATTCGTGGAGCTTATAACAAAATGAGGGAACTTCTTGAACAAGGCCAACAGACAGAAGTTGTTGCATCTTCTGCGGGAAATCATGCACAAGGTGTAGCTTATGCAGCTTTAAAGCTGGGTATCAAATCTACTATTGTTATGCCGAAAACTACGCCAATCGCTAAGATAAAGGCAACCGAGGATTATGGCTCAACAGTGTACCTGTATGGTGATAACTATGATGATTCGTATAACAAGGCGATGGAAATACATAAGGAAACTAAAGCTGAGTTTATCCATCCTTTTAATGACCTTTCGGTCATTGCTGGGCAAGCAACTATTGGATATGATATTTTAGAGGCATTGGTGAATGTAGATATAGTGTTTGTTCCTGCAGGCGGTGGCGGACTTCTTTCAGGGACTGCCTTTTATATTAAAAGCATCAACCCTAGAATCAAGGTGATTGGCGTGCAAGCCGAGGGGGCATCAGCAATAAAGCAGTCTTTTGACGAAAAAAAATTTATCTCCTTACCCCTTGTTAATACTATTGCCGATGGTATCGCTGTTAAAACTCCGGGGGATATTACCCAAAGTATAATCAACGAGTATGTGGACGATATCGTAACTGTTAGCGATTCCGAGATATCCTCTGCGATACTAATTTTATTGGAACGTTGCAAACAGATGGTGGAACCTGCAGGGGCGGCATCCGTAGCGGCTATTTTAGGCGGAAAGGTTGATGTAAAAGACAAACGCTGTGTTTGCATACTTTCTGGTGGGAATATTGATGTTAGTTTTATTCACAGGATTATCGAAATTGGGCTGGTTGAACGCAATCGTAAACTTAAATTCCGTACTGTTATGAAAGATGTTCCTGGCAGCCTAGAAGAATTTGCAAAAATCGTATCGGAAACATATGCCAACATTGTCATGGTGCAATATGATCGCATGAGCGCAGATTTAAACCCACATGAAGTGATTCTACATGTCGCTTGCGAAGTTGGGGATAAAAAGCATGGCGAAGAAGTGGTCAAAAATTTAGAGAAAAATGGCTACAAAGTAATCATGGAATAGTGCCTTGCGCGCAAGGTACGCGAACGCATTCGTAAGGCGAATGTGTGAGATTTAGATATTTACTGGGGTTGAGCACTTTTATCAAAAAGATCAACAGAGGTGACTAATATGAATATAACTGTTACAAAAACACAAAATCCAAAAAGCAAGCCTGATTGGAATAACCTAGGCTTTGGAAACATTTTCACAGATCACATCTTCCTCATGAACTATACGCCCGAAAAAGGCTGGCATGATGCAAGAATCGTGCCATTTGTAAACTTGGAGTTTTCTCCTGCACTGATTACATTTTCTTACGGACAATCTGTTTTTGAAGGACTGAAAGCATACCGAACTGATGATGGAATCATACAACTTTTTAGACCAGCAAATAACATGGAAAGATTCAATATCTCAAGCAGAAGACTTTGTATTCCAGCAATTGATGAGGACTTTGTCTTACAAGCTATTAAAAAACTGGTTGCATTAGAGAGTGACTGGGTGCTCAGTAACGAAGGAACCTCTCTTTATTTGCGCCCGGTCGCATTTGGCACTGATGAACGCTTAGGTGTCCGTCCGTCAGAGACATACTTATTTATGATAATATGCAGCCCTTGTGGAGCGTATTATGCCGAAGGGATGTCGCCCATTAAGATATATGTAGAAACGAAGTTTGTGCGAGCAGTCAAAGGCGGCATTGGAGAGGCGAAAACTGGCGGGAATTATGCAGCAAGTTTGAAAGCACAAGCAGAGGCAAGCAAAAAAGGTTATTCGCAAGTACTGTGGCTGGATGGACGCGAGGGAAAATATCTTGAAGAAGTTGGAGCGATGAATGTATTTTTTGTGATTGACGACGTCGTTGTAACACCCCTGTTGGAGGGAAGTATTCTATCGGGCATAACTCGCCTTTCGGCTATTGAGATTTTGAGAGATAAGGGATATAAAGTAGAGGAGCGGCGAATAACCATTGACGAGTTGATACACTTTGCTGAGACAGGATCACTCACAGAGGCGTTTGGAACAGGCACTGCCGCTATAGTTTCTCCAATTGGGGAGTTCGGCTATAACGATATTAAGTATATTGTGAACAATAATGAGATAGGCAAAGTTTCACAAGCGCTTTATGATGAATTGACCGGAATACAGTATGGGAAAATTGAGGACTTGCGCGGTTGGATTGAAGTGGTTTCGGATGATGTGATAGGGTAGTACTTTTTTCTACAATCAACTATGCGCTTCTATGCTATAATCAATATAAAACCAAAGGGGAGATTATCATGAAAGGCGATTCAAACCAAATAACCAGAGACTACCTAGATTCTCTACTAATCGAACTACGGCACTTCGACGCAGTAATCCCAGATACCAGCTTAGAACTATACGGGGAAAAATTTTCAACGCCGGTAATGATGGCGGCACTTTCTCATATGGATAGGTTTTATCCGGACGGGATGATAGAGATTGCTAAGGGCGCAGCCGCGGCAAACGCAGTAATGTGGTCTGGCATGGGTAGTGACGATGAGCTTAGCCGAATAACAGACACAGGCGCAAAAACCATCAAAATAATTAAGCCCGACATAGACAACGATATAATACTTCGAAATATTGCCCATGCAGAAAAATGCGGATGTATTGCCGTAGGCATAGACATTGATCACTCTTTTAACAAGCGTGGGGAATACGATGTGGTAGAGGGAGAAAATATGTCAGGCAAAACCCTAGAAGAGATAGCAGGGTTTGTAAAAGCTACAAAATTGCCATTTATTATCAAAGGGGTGCTAAGTACCCAGGATGCTATAAAATGTGTACGTGCCGGCATCAAAGGCATGGTAGTATCACACCATCACGGTACTTTGAACTACGCTGTGCCGCCACTGATGGTGCTGCCAGAGATAGTTAAAGTGGTTGATGATGATATGCAGATATTTGTAGACTGTGCAATAGAGACAGGAATAGACGTTTTTAAATGCATAGCACTTGGAGCTCACGCAGCCTCTCCTGGCAGGGCAATTATCAAACCTTTAGCAGAGGGTGGAGCCGCAGGGGTAGAGAATGCTATAAAAGAAATGACAGCTCAATTAGCCGGGGCAATGGTTAAAACTAGCTTTCATAATTTGGATCAGATTGAGGCTTCTGTTATCTGGAATACCTTTAAACGTGTGTAGAATGCGGGTTTGAAAGCTTTTGGCAAAATGATCAAGTCAATATTTTCCATTGCGATACAGCCTTAATACTGTGTCGCAATTTTTTATGTCTCATCACTCCACCCAAACCTGTCCATCCCTAAGTTCAGCTTTTATCCCCAGCGAATCAACATCTATACGCCTGGCACCGCCTATCCACCGCATTTCTGATGTTATTGGCATCCCTAATTCTTCGGTCACAATTCTTAAATCTAAATAAATTCGGCCTTCTTCAACATAGGCGTAATATGCAGACCTTAAAGCTTGCATAGTTTCTATATCATCGGTACTACGCGGCATTTCGGTTAAAAAGCCCTCTACACTTTTTCTGTAGGCTTCTCGTAATGCTGCGTCCCCGCTGATGCTGTAATCTTGGCCTGTTTCGCTTATTCGGCTTAAATTCATATAATTAACCATCCGCACCCGAGGAAATTCGTTTAATATAGTGTTATAGATTTGATGTAGGGCGTCGGCGGCTTCGTTTATGTGATATCTATGCCCATCTGTCGTAAAATGTGGTACACCTAAATTTAACATTATAGGCGCAATGTTTTGAAACTTATTATAGAATGTGACTGACCGCTCCAAAGATTCAGACTCTTGGCAAAAGAGTGAAAAACCTACCCAATCTACCGCAAGCTCCCCAGGGTAAAAGGATAAGAAATTTTCTATATCAACATCTACAGACCATACAAAAGCCGCTTGTGGAGCATGATTAGCAAAAATGGCTCTTGCTTGGCGAAAAAAAGCAATATAATCTGATGGATTCCAGTTGTCTTCTACAGGATAGAAAACTATAAACATAGGCAGGTTAAAGGCTCCAAAAAAGATTGCTGCCTCTATTAACTCCTCTGTTAAATAACTGCCAAATGGCGCGCCATTTTCCGGCGGTAGTATCACGGTTATGGGGATTTTTTGCTCTGCAATACACTCTAATATCCAAAGTAAGGGAAACGGATCCCCCAAACGCATTACATCCATAAAAGCGGCATGACTTACCCCTACAGTACTTTCTATTTGCCTTATCATGCGGTCGCTCTGGTCTAGGTTATCTGTGTACATGCCGATTAGCGTTCCTTTAGGAGGCTCGTGCATGGCAAGGCGCATGGTTTCTGAACCTAAAAAAACGGGATGGCGTACCTGTTGAACTTCCGGTTCGTAATCTAGTATATCGTCCCTAACAAAAAAATGTCTGCCGTCTTCGCAGGCGGTAAGAACTAACAGCAGAAGTAGACAGCAAACAATTCTTTTCATTAAAATTGCACCTCAATTCATCAAATATGTATTCAGCGCCTCTAAATAGTGAACTGGGAAACCCTCGCCATTACGCACTAAATATTTTTTATCAAAATCGTCATATGGAATAGATTTTCTGCCGCCATTTTGGGCGTTATTGTAATGTTGCTTGATTTGCTCGCAGGGCAGGAAAAACACTTCCTTTGTTGCCTTAAAATTTACTAGTAGAAAAGCTACACCTTCTTGCTCTGTAAAAGCATTCATAAAGGCCAGTTGATGCTCGTGGATATTTCTTAGAGGTAGATTTTTGCTTTGTGTTTCCTTTGCGTCAAAACAGATTGCTATGCCCTGTACTACGCCGATGTAATCTACGGTGCTTTTTTCACCAAAGTAGGCTTTTGTGATGATTCTTTCTTTGTTGCTTACCTCTATAGGCGTGATAGGTGTTGGCACTTTTTGTATCACCGCTAAGCCATGATGCAAATAAAGCTGATTTGTCATGTTTATTAGCTCTTCGAAGGCGCTACCCCGTAAACCTCTTGTATTCCACATGCTAATTATTCCCCTTTTTTATCCAAAATAATACGTGCGTTGCGCTTTAAATGATCTAGCCCTCTCCAGCCCATTGCTGTATGCTTAAATACATCATCTTTCATATCAATAATATCTTGCGGCTTTACAAGAGTCTGTTTTACTTTGCGATTGAACGGACAACAAGCCTGACAAATATCGCAGCCATATAGCTGTCCTGCTAACTCTTTTGATGTTGGGACAGCTTTTTTTTGCGTGTGATATGATACGCAATCCATGGGTTTGCCGATTGCATTACTTGGACAGGCATCCAAACACAATCGACAGTTATCTGGACATTTTTTATTTATGGGATTTGAATATGGCAAGACGATATCGACGACAAGCAAGCCAATGTTAAAATAGGAGCCTAATTTAGGTGAAATTACCATACCATTTCTACCCCAAAACCCAAGCCCGGCTTTAACTGCAAAAGCGCGTTCTGCTAAAGGGCCGCTATCTACCATTATAAGCTTGTTGCAGTCTAACTGATTAGCAATTTCTTCTAATAATTTGCGGATGGCAATATGATAATCCGTACCGTATGCCAAGCTGGAAAGATTGCTTGTAGGCGACGGCTCGTAGGATTTTCCTAACACAATCACACTTTTTGCACCAGACAAGGATTTAGCAGGGTCTATACGCTTTTCTATATCCCCTGTGACGAACGGGGTAGGAGTGGCCAAAAGCCTCTGGCGTTCATCCTCCAGTGGAGCGGCATCGCAAATACCTATTATGCAATTTTCCAAAGAATTAATCATAGGCAGACATCCTAATCTTTTTGCTCATTATAACAGAATTTCTGCTATACTCTTAACATTAACTAAGAGAAGGAGAAACTTATGACAAATTTAAAAACAAGCTACCCCATTAAACCCCTAAACCAACAAGCTATTAGTGAAGCCACCAGTCGCCTAAATAATCTTGTAAAACCCCCGGGAAGCCTGGGCGAGCTAGAAGCAATAACCCAAAAACTAGCCGGCATTAGCGGCCAATTATTCTACGACACAAGCAAACGCTGTGTAATAATTATGGCTTCAGATAATGGGGTTATAGAAGAGGGTGTAGCCGCTGCACCACAAATAGTTACATACACGCAAACTATTAATTTTACCCGTGGAATAACGGGGCTTACTACCCTTGCCAAACAGTTTAACTCTGACATAGTCATTGTTGATGTTGGCATAAATGCAGACATTAATCATCCAATGGTGATTAACAAAAAAATACGTAAATCTACAAGCAACATAGCCAATGGCCCTGCTATGTCTTATGACGAAGCAATGCAAGCTGTTTTGGTAGGTATCGAAACCGCCATGCAAGCTGCAAAAGATGGCTATAAAATACTTGGCGCAGGAGAAATGGGTATAGGCAACACCACTACATCTGCGGCGGTACTAAGCGCTTTAACAGGCCTACCGCCAGAACAAGTTACAGGCAAAGGTGCGGGCCTTAAAGAAGAGGCTTATCGTCATAAAATTAAAACAGTGCAAAAAGCACTTGATTTGAACAAGCCAAGCCCAACAGACCCTCTTGATGTACTTGCAAAAGTCGGCGGTTTTGATATTGCGGCAATGGCAGGTTTATATATTGGCGGAGCGCATATGGAAATACCTGTAGTTATTGATGGCTTTATTTCTACGGTAGCTGCTCTAGTCGCTGTAAAAATCAACCCTCTTGTAAAAGAGTACATGTTTGCCTCTCATGCTTCTGTAGAGCCGGGATATATCCACGCATCGCAGGCTTTAAGCTTAAAGCCTTGCTTACATCTCAACATGCGGCTTGGAGAAGGCAGCGGCTGTCCTATCATGTTTGCAATTATAGATGCCGCTTGTGCCACCATGCGCGATATGGCTACCTTTGAAGAAGCAAATATTGAGGAAGAGTATTTGGATAAGATATGATAAAAATCCACTTAATCAGACACGGCATGACCTAC
>Ga0123355_10000364_pt1 | contig 58670 bp, 52 predicted proteins | sample TergutEmb28metaG_3_FD_89872 | JGI IMG/M metagenome (GOLD analysis project Ga0123355, IMG submission 89872) | Embiratermes neotenicus P1 segment gut microbial communities from Petit-Saut dam, French Guiana - Emb289 P1 | ecosystem: Host-associated > Arthropoda: Insects > Digestive system > Gut ... | reverse complement strand
TTTTACCCGAAGACGTAGGCCCTGCAATAAGCACAATTGAACGATTGCCTTCCATAATTTGGTCTGCCAGCATAGCGACCTTTTTTTCGTGCAACGCTTCCGCTACGCGAATAATTTCGTTACTGCCGTCTTGACATAGTTTGTTGTTTAGCGCGCCAACGGTGTCTGTTTTCATTATGCGCGCCCATTGTTTGTTTTCGGAAAAAACTTCGGCAAGGCGGTTTTCTGGCGACAAATCTTCCATTTCGTAATTTGCCACACTTGGGAACTGCAATGTAAACCCGTTGGCACGTGGTACAAGCTTAAACTGGCTAAGCCGCCCTGTTTTGGGTGCGATTTCTCCATAAAAATAATTGTACACCCAGTTCAATTTGTAAAAACTAACCGTGTGTAAATGTTGATATTTTAGCAGATTAACTTTATCGTAAAGCCCTAAGTCCTCGGCAATTTTTATGGCTGCTTCCCGCGGCATGGTGTGCTTTTCTATTGGTAAATCCTTTGCGGCTGTCTGTGCCATATGCTCTTCTATTTCACGCAGTAATTTTTCCGTGATAGGGGTTTTTATATCCGGTAGCTCGCAATAATAATTCTTGTTGATAGAATGTGCGATTACAACCCGCGTTCTCTTGCCCAAAATGGCCTTGACCGCGTACACCATCATAAAACTAACTCCACGCTGGTATGCCCTAAATCCGTTAGGATCTGTTATATCCAAAAACTCCACGGTGGAGTCATACAAAATCGGACGAGACAGGTCATGCAATTCGTTATCGATTTTTGCTACTAAAATAGGCCGCTCGCATACATGAGAGTATTGTTCGCTAAGGTCGAACAGGCTTATTCCATGGGGAACTTTAATGGTTTGCGTGCCATCTTTGCCTGCGATATTTATTGTAAGTTTTTTCTGCATGATGATTCCTCCGGCTCTGGGATTATCTGGTAGCTATTTGAGCTAATCATCTTCCCTTGTTATGCCCTTAATTTTTTCCGCTATCCTTTGGGCTTTTACACATAATTCCGCAGCTTTAAAGGCATGTTCTTGAGTCATTGCTTTTTCGGTACGGTTTAGGCAGTCTAAAATAAGTTCCCCAAAATAAGGGTGTCCGACTTTTCCTTCTACGTTAATATATTCCTCTGTCTTCTGATTTGCAAGAAAGACATGACCGCCCCCTTTTGCGCGGCCTATATCCACATATTTTCGGAGTTCTATGTATCCGTCTGTTCCGAGGATAAACATTCGTCCGTCACCCCATGTGGATAAACCATCCGGGGTAAACCAGTCTACGCGAAAGTAACCCGTTGTCCCGTTGTTTCCCTTTAATGTACAGTCGCCGAAATCATCCAGACCTGGGTAGCCCGGGTGGTTGTAGTTTTCGATTTGCGCAGAAACTATTTCGGCATCAGTTGCTCCTGTATAAAACAAAAACTGCTCAATTTGATGGCTTCCGATATCACACAAAATACCGCCGTATTCCTCCCGGTTAAAAAACCATGAAGGGCGCGACTTTGGGTTGGCTCTGTGGGGACCCATCCCCAGAGTCTGGACTACTTTGCCTATTGCTCCTTCTTTAATAAGTTGCCCGGCATATACAGCCGATTCGACATGGAGACGTTCTGAGTAGTAAACCATGTATTTTCGACCTGTTTCCAGGACAGCTTTTTTTGCGTCTTCCAGCTGCCTTAAGGTTGTCAACGGAGCCTTGTCGGTAAAGTAATCCTTTCCGGCTTTCATTACCCTTATACCCAAGGGACAGCGCATGGAGGCAATGTTTGCACTTGCTACCAGGGCAATTTCTTTGTCCTCTAAAATTTCATCTTCGCTTCTGGCAATTTTTATTCCCGGATAGTTTTTAACAAAATTTTCTACTTTTGTCGGATCCGGGTCATAGACCCATTTAAGAGTGCCTCCGGCTTCCGTTAAACCGTTGCACTGCCCCATAATGTGACCATGGTCCAGACCAATGGCGGCAAATACAAATTCACCGGGTTTTACTACCGGCTTTGGCTTGCCCTTGGGGGCGTAGTTCATTCCGCTTTCTGGCATACATAGTACCTCCCTTTTATTTATCGTAGTTGCCTAAAGAAATAGGTTCATTCCCTAAATTTTCCACAGACTTTCCTTTTTCGTAAAAGTGAATGGCATTTTTGAGAATACCGTCAAATGTGTAAAACTCATCATCTTTGGAAATTGGCAGTGATACAGTTTTCCTTAAGCATCCGGACTTATAGATTGCGGTAATAAGTTCAACGGTTTTTCTACCGTCAATTCCTGTAATTAGAGGACGGGTGTTTGTTTCAATAGCTGTTAGTACATTGTCAATTTCCCCCGCAAAGCCTTGGAATTCGTTGTTTGGGAGTGCGTCGTAGGCTTTGGTTATGGCTTCTTGCAGCTGGGCATCAGGTTCGCCAAATCCGTTGTTTAGTGATTTTTCTGCCGCTACAGAAAACGGAGCTGCTATTTTTGCTTTTTCGCACTGTAAAATAATACCCTGCGTTCCGCCGTGGTGTATCACCGAACTCGTAACATTAGCTAAAGCCCCGTCGGCGTATTTTAGAATGGCGAAAGACAAATCTTCACATTCAGAATTATCGTGCATTACGTTTGAAAGTACTGCGGTAACTTCTGAAGGCATTTCACCTTGTATCCAATTAAGCATGTCGATTTGATGTACAGCGTGGTTTAATGTTGGTCCGCCGCCTTCTTTTTCCCATGTACCCCTCCACCAAAGGTCGTAGTAGCAGTGTCCTCGCCACCAAAGGGAGTCCACGTGCGCGCAACGTATTTTTCCCGCAATGCCCGAATCATAGAGTCTTTTTAACTTAGAGATAATATCCAAAAAACGATTTTGCGCACCACAGGAAAGGATTACATCATTGCGCTTTTCGGCCTCTAGCATTTCGTCGCACTCTTTTAAGCAGGTTGCCATTGGTTTTTCCACAAGTACGTGGAGTCCTTTATTCATACAGTCGATGGAAATACTAGCGTGGACAAAAGGGGGTGTGCAGTTCGAAACCAAGTCAATTTTTATACCTGAATCGAGCATTTCCTCGTGAGATGCGAAAATTTTTGCATCTGCTAACCCGTATTGTGCTTGCTTTTCACGGCTTTTATCCGGAAAAATATCCACCAATGCCACTATTTTACATCGGTCTTTAAAGCGCAAGTAATTTTCAATATGCGCGTTGGAAATGTTTCCACATCCTATAATTGCTACGTTAATCATATAATCCTCCTCTTGGGTGATTGTCTTATATTTTCAGGCGGCTTCAGTCGCAAGAACGAACCTATCGCGTTTCAGGCGATGGCGGTTTAGTTCATAGGCAATGGAACACATTTTTCTCCAAGAATTATGCTGCCTGTTTTTGCAAATACGTCCCACGCACCGCTTATGTAGTAGGTGTGGGTAGGGATGCTTTTTTCGTTTGCGAGCATGTCCATCAAACGCTCTCTGACAGCCAGGGCGGCGGCTTCGCCTATGTTAATAAATTGAATATCGCCAAGGACGGCGGTTATCGCGTCTGTAAGCAGCGGACAATGTGTGCAACCCAGCACAAGCGTATCAATTTTCCCACGTAAGTCGGCCAAATATGTATCTGCCGCAAAGAGTAGGGCAGGGTGGTTTTGCGCCACCCCCGCCTCGACCATAGCAGCAAATAACGGACATGCCTTAGAATGCAACTCAATATCCGGACGTTTTTTCGCGAGCAGCAAGGAAAAAGCCCCGCTGGCGATGGTAGCCGCTGTGGCAATAAGTCCCAAACGTGGTGCTTTTTCATGTGATGTTATCTGAACACAAACATCTACAGCGGGGCGTAGCACGTCTATAATTGGCAGGGCAGGAAACTCCTCCTGCAATTGCTCAAACACAGTCGCGCTGGATGTGCCGCAGGCTATCACTACGGCTTTTACATTCTGCTTTAGCAAAAATTGGATTATCTCCCGTCCAAACGCAAATAGCTCCTGCGGAGTTTTGGTTCCATATGGCACGCGGGCGGTATCACCCACGTATACGGTGCTTTCAAACGGCAAAATACGGCGTAACTCCCGTGCGACAGTAAGTCCGCCCACGCCCGAGTCGAATATGCCAATCGGTCTTGCGTCCATACTAACTTTCTACGGCGATAGCGATTAGAATATCAATCAAATCCTGCCAAGAAACGCCGCTTTCCTTCCACATTTTTGCGTACATACTGATGGTGGTGAACCCCGGCATGGTGTTTATCTCGTTGAAATAAATCTTACAGTCTTGGGTTACAAAGAAATCCACACGGGAAAGCCCGCGTCCGCCTATTGCGCGGAAGAGTTGTAGTGCATATTCCTGAATTTTCTCCTGTATATCTGCGGGGATATCCGCGGGTACGATAGTCTCCGATGCGGGCTTGTTGTATTTTGCGTCGTAGTCATAAAATTCGCCGTCGGCAATTATTTCGCCAGTTACGGATGCCTTTGCCGCCATACCCGCGCCCAAAATTGCTACCTCTATTTCGCGCCCTTCGACGAACTTCTCCACTATAATTCTGTCGCAGTATTCCAGTGCGGTTGCAATGGCCTCCTTTAATTCCTTACGGTTGGTGGCTTTGGAAATACCAATAGACGACCCGCCCACGCTGGGTTTGACAAAGCAAGGATATCCCAGCTTGCGTCCTATTTTATTCATGACTGCTTTAACATCGTCCATTTCGTCCATGCCAAATGTCAAAAAAGCCGCCTGCGGGACTTTGCATGCCTGCGCAACCAGCCGCATGATTGCCTTGTCCATCGCCACGGCAGAAGCAGCAACGCCGCAACCGATGTAAGGTATACCGGCAAGCTCGCACAGACCCTGAATGGTACCGTCTTCGCCATTTGGGCCGTGTAAAATGGGCAGGACAACGTCTACAGGAATGACACGTGCTTTATCGCCTACAACCCGTAGTACCCCACGGTTGACTCTGTCGGGGCTAAGTACCGCCGGTGTGCCAAATTTTTCCCAATCTATATTGGGAAAATTATCCAGCTTGCCATCGTACATAAGCCATTTCCCTTCGCGGGTAATGTATACGGGAATTACAGTATGGCGACCAAGGGCAGACACCACAGATGCCGCCGACGCCAGTGAGACTTCATGTTCTGGGGAAAATCCGCCGAAAACAAGCAATACATTTTTCATAAAATACCTCGAGATTGAAATTTTATTTTGTACTTTAGTCATATTACTTGAAAACAGTTGAAAGCGAGACCGAAACGCGCGGCATTAGGCGCAGTGAGCGTAACGAACGTTTCCCGCGCCGCATTAGGTGCGTTCTCGGGCGAAGCTTGAGACGATTTTCAAGTTATATGACTATATTGTATACCATATGCGCCTTGCGGTAAACACGAACCTTGGATATAATCTTAATGTTAAGTTATCGTGACGACTAGGTCATTTGCAATTCACCGTTCAAAAGTTAATGCGAAAATAAAATTCAGTTGCCTAGTGTGGCTAGGCAACTGAAACTAATTTATGATTTGGATGGTGTGGGTTACTTGGAAGGAGTAATAAAAATGGAAGAAAAAAAAGCGGGCTTATTCTCTCGTATTAAACATGGCTTAGAAAAAACCCGCGAAAGCATAGTGGGCGGAATGGAACAGGTTTTTGCCAATTTCCGCACCGTGGACGAGGAGCTTTTTGAAGAGCTGGAAGAAGCACTGATAATGGCGGACATGGGTGTGGAGACATCCATTTCCATTTTGGAAAAGCTGCGCCAGCGTGTAAAATCCGAAGCAATAAAAGATTCCGAAGGGATAAAAGCCGCCTTGGTAGAAGAAATTTCTGCAATTTTAACGGAAAATACCCCTGCGTTCGAGCCAACCTTTCCTGCGGTATTCCTTATCATAGGCGTAAACGGCGCAGGTAAAACGACCACCGTGGGCAAGCTGACAAAATGGTACAAGTCAGAAGGAAAATCTGTGCTGGTGGCGGCGGCAGACACTTTCCGCGCGGCGGCAATAGACCAGCTTGGTGTATGGTGCGACCGTGCGGGTGTAACCATGATTCGCCAAGCAGAAAATTCCGACCCTGCAGCAGTGGTTTTCGACGCAACCGCCGCAGCAAAGGCGCGCAACATAGATTTACTGATATGCGACACGGCAGGCCGCCTTCATAACAAAAAAAATCTTATGGAGGAACTCCGTAAGATTAATAAAATCACAACAACACAATTCCCCGATGCCCACCGCGAAGTGCTGCTTGTATTGGACGCCACCACAGGCCAAAACGCCTTGCAGCAAGCGAAACTTTTTAGCGAAGTTGCAGACATTACGGGAATAATCCTGACAAAGCTCGACGGCACAACCAAGGGTGGAATAGTTGTGGCAATTAAAAACGAATTGGATATTCCCGTGCGCTACGTTACGGTGGGCGAGGGGATAGACGACCTGCAGCCATTTGATGCCAAAATGTTCGCGCAGGCACTTTTTGAGAATTAGAAAGTTTTTATAGCATCAATCACAAAGTCAATATCTTCCCGGCTAATATCATTATGAGTTACAAAACGATAAACGTTGCCATCGGCTGCGTTTATTTTTATACCTTTTTCAAATAGATATTTTGCAAACGCGGCGTGGTCAAAATTCGTATCGGTTACATTGACGAAAACGATGTTAATTTGAACAGAATCCATATCTACATCGATATGCGGCAGTCCTGCCAGACATTGGGCAAGATAACGGGCATTCTCGTGGTCGACATGGAGCCGCTTGGCCATTTTCTCAATTGCGATTATACCGCTTGCCGCCAGTATTCCGACCTGGCGCATTCCGCCGCCAAGTAGTTTTCTGTATTTTCGCGCACGGGCTATAAATTCCTTATCGCCGCACAGCATCGAGCCTATAGGTGCGCAAAGTCCCTTTGAAAGACAGAACATTACAGTATCGCAATAGCGGGTAATTTCCTGCGGGGTTACATTCAGATGTATCGCGGCATTAAAAAGTCTTGCACCATCCAAGTGAACGGGCAAGTTGTGTTCCTTTGCGGCTGTGTATACGTCTTTCATTTTTTCTACGGAGACTACCGTGCCGTTTGCCAGTGCATTTTCCAGGCACACAAGCCCGGTATCGGGGTGGTGGATATTGTACGAGCGAACAGAGCTATGTACATCTTGCCCGCTTATTGTGGAGTCAGGGTTGTTTATTGTACGATAACTTACGTTTGATAAAATGGCCGCGCCGCCAACTTCATATGTAACAATATGGGAATTCCTGCCCAAGATAACCTCGTCACCGCGCTTTGTGTGAGCCATAACAGCGAGCTGGTTTGCCATTGTCCCTGATGGGGTAAAAAGGGCGGCGGCCTTGCCTGTTGCTTCTGCCGATAGTTTTTCGAGATGCTTTACGGTGGGGTCGTCTTCGTACACGTCGTCACCGACGACGGCGGTTGCCATTGCGTGACGCATTTCCTCTGTTGGTGTGGTTACGGTGTCCGAGCGTAGGTCGATAAATTTCATTAGGCGGCTCCTTCATTAGGCGCAGTAAGCGTAGCGGCACGGGAAACGTTCACTACGTTTACTGTGCCTAATGCGAACGTTTCTCGCGCCACAAGTGTTTTTCTTGTATTTTAGCGGAGAAAGCGGAGGTTGGCAATATAGATTTTAAAACCGTGGGACTCCGCCCCACACCCCGCCACTTTTTGTAAAAAGTGGACAAAAACTTAAACTTTTGCATTTTGTTACCTAAGTGCAAAGCCCCACGGTTTTAACTCATCTATACAGCCTGAATCTTCACATTTAATTTGCCATCCTGCACGTGGCTTACTATTTTAACAGGATGAGTTTTGTCGTTTTGGAATTTGAAATCGAGAACACCATAACTGGTGGCGGCTTCTTCGCCGGACTTGGCATACCCCACAGGGAGGGAATGGTCGTGGCGTTCTAATATGGTCATGTCGGCTTCTTCTGCTGCTTGGTGTAAGGTGGTGGATACCTGACATACGCCGCCACCAAAGCCTTTTGATTTCTTGCCCTGTACATAAACTGTGCTTTGCTTATATCCGCGGCGTTCGATAGTTGGGCCAACGGTTTCGTTGAAGGAGAATACTTCGCCCGGCTGTACTACTTTGCCGTTAATGCTTTCTGCCGCACGGGTGATATTTATGCTGCGGCCTTCGTCTTTTGTGCTGAACTCTGTTTCGTGAGAAGAGAGTTCATGGTTTTGCGGTGCGGCAGGTGTTGGTTGGGGAGCCGTGTTGGGTTGAGGGATTGGTGGGGCAGCCGGCGGAGCCGTGTTGGGTTGAGGAACTGACGGGCCAGCTGGTGGAACCGGGTTGGATTGAGGGGTTGATGAAACATCCGATGGAGTCAGATTGGATTGACGGACTGGTGGAGTGGCTTGCGGCTGCCTGCGTTGCGGCTGACTTGCGCGATTGTGAATTGACGTAGTACGATGCCGTGATACTCGCTTTTGTTCGGAGTTAACCTGTCGACGGAATGTCCTGTGCTGCTTGGCGGTTTCTTCTACTCTTCGGTGTAATTCATATTCTGCTTCGGGGTTACTTTGCCTTATCTGTGGTTGCCCTACATTTCGTGTTGGCGCGGTAGCAATGGGGTCGTTGAAAATGTAGCGTGCGCAGCCCGTACTTGCGAAAGTCATAAGCAAGGCTGTGGAAATAATTAAATATAGTATTTTACGCATAAAAAAAATCATCCTTTCGTTATACAAAGATGATTTTAGTATGCAAATTATATGTTAAAGTATGCGCTACGATTCATGCTTGAAATTGCATGTTAAATACGCGCTACGATCGCTTGCCCAATTTTAATGCCACTACCATGCCAACAACAAAAACCACCGCCGCTACTGCTACAAGTGCAAGCGTTATTTGCTCGTGGCTTTGATAAGTTCTGTCATCGTTAAAAACCACAAAAACCGTACCAAAAATCATTCCCATAATGGCAAAATACGTTACACTGTGGTGCTTTTCCAGTAAAACAGCAATCAATCGTGATGTAATAAGAATACCCAAAAGTATCCCAACACCCACAGGCAAAGCAACTATTAAAATGGGCGGCAACAATTCAAAAGTGAAAGGCGTCATCAGATATTCCCGTATTAAGCTAATTGTATGCATTACAAGCGGGAAAACGCCAAGGAGTATCAATACCATAGCACCGCTTACGCCGGGGATAATCATTGCCGCTGCCCCCAAGAATCCCGCAGCAAACAAAAGTGCTACAATACCTAGGCTCAGTTCAACTTCCATATAAATTTCCGGGGTAGGCACGAACAGTGATAAGGCAATAATTACCAACGCGGCAATAACTGCAATTACATAATAGTGGGGCTTTTTACCGTTTTTTGAAACTGCCATTTTGTGAATAAACGGAATACTGCCCGCCATAAGCCCCGCAATAAACGCACCAGCCTGTAAGGAATACCGCTGAATGAAAATATCGAGCAGTGACCCCAGTGCCAGAATACCGATAACCATACCAATCCCAAACGGGATTAAAAATTGCAAAGAATTTTTGGTGTCGGAAAACAAGCCGTTTATCGATTCTATTAACCTATCGTATATGCGAAAAATTACAGCAAGCGTCGCACCGGAAACACCGGGGACGACATTGGCAATGCCTATTGCGATGCCTTTTAATGTTAATGCTAAATAGTGCAAGTTGTCACGCTCCTTGGGATAGTTTATTTGCTTTTCTTTGGTTTTATGCCGGATAAGACTATAGGTGAAGTAAGCGAAGCGAATGTTTCCCGTGCCGATTTTTCAAAAAAGAAGTGGGGTTAGTAGGGTTTATCCCTTCAAGGAGCAATGCCAACGATTTTGATTTTGAAAATTGATTTCCATAAAAATTTTCTTTGACATATGCCAATTTGCCGTGTATAATCTCTTCCATGCCCGAGTGGCGGAATGGCAGACGCGGTGGACTCAAAATCCACTGATAGCAATATCGTGGGGGTTCAAGTCCCTTCTCGGGCAGTCCTAGCGGACGGCAACATTGAATGTTTAAATGACGTGTTGTTATCTGCATCAGTATTTATCAGGTTTACAGACATCCGAATAATTTTCGGATGTCTGTTTTTTTTGTGAAAACGAGAAGCAAAAATTTTTATCGCTTTGATAGCACGTCTTTTTCATAATCGAAAACTAATGGCAGCCAGTTGTCGTCTGTGGGAATGCTGTTTCTTGTGCAGAATTCTTCCCATACGGCACCGAATGGATAAGTTTTTAGAGCCTCTTGCATTACCATGAGTTGTGTAAATTCGCCGCTGTTTTGCAAGCTGCGCAGTTGCTCCCATGGGGTAAGCAGTGCTATAAGCAATGCCTTTTGCATATTGCGCACCCCAACCACCCACGCCGCAATGCGGTTTATGGATGCGTCGAAAAAGTCCAGCCCTATCAAAACTTTGTCAAGTGCGTCGCAGCGGATTATTTCTGCGGCAATGTCTTTTATTTCGTCTTCCAGCAGTACAACATGGTCGGAATCCCAGCGTACGGGACGCGTTACATGAAGGGGGAGCTTGTCGTATTGGGTTAGCAGGCTTGGGATTTTGTCGCTTACGCGCTCTGTTGGGTGGTAGTGGCCGTTGTCGAGCAAATTGTAAACACCCGGGCGGCCTGCGGTGTATGCCAGGTAGAATTCGCTGCTGCCTACCGTATAGGATTCGAGGCCTATGCCGAAAACTTTGCTTTCTACGCAGTCGATTACACCGTCGAGTTTTTCGGCAAAAATTTCGTCAAGGCTTTTTTTCAGACGCAGGCGCGGGCCAAGGCGGTCTGCTGGGACATCTTTGAGTCCATCGGGTATCCATACGTTGAACAGAACCGGTTTATCAAGCTCTTTTGCGATGTGCGCGGCAATTTTGCGGCTGGCTATCCCGTGACGCACCCAGTATGCACGGGTGGTTTCGTCGGGGCTGGACAATGTCAAATTGTCTTTGACCATAGGGTGGGCAAAAAATGTCGGGTTAAAATCTATGCCAAGGCCACGTTCGCGGGCAAATTCTATCCATTTTGCAAAATGCTTTGGCTTGAGCGCGTCCCGTTCGGCAGGTTCGTCTTCGAAAATTGCGTAGGATGCGTGCAAGTTTATACGATGCTTGCCCGGGATAAGGGATGTTGCCTTGTCGAAGTCCGCCATAAGCTCTTCGGGGGTGCGAGCTTTGCCCGGATAGTTGCCGGTAGCCTGTATGCCGCCGGATAGCTCACCTGCGTTTTCAAATCCGGAAACGTCGTCGCCCTGCCAGCAGTGGATGGAGATGGCGATTTTTTGGAGGTTGGCTATTGCTGCTTCGGTGTCTATTCCCACTTTGGAATATTTTTCTTTTGCCAGTTGGTAGATACTCATTTTTTTGCTCCTTTGCGAATTTTTATATGTGTGAGGTTAATTTTCGTGCGTCCTCGATGCCGGACAACTGCTTAGCACTTATCATTTGCACAAGGATATTGCCTGCGGCGGTGGCCTCTGTCGGGCCTGTGGTTACGGTTTTGTTGCAAGCCTTTGCGGTTAGCTCGTTCAAAAATATATTTTGGTTGCCTCCGCCTATGATGCATATTTTGTTAAACTTCTTGCCCGTTAGGGTTTCGAGTTCGTTTACTGTTTGGGCATAGCTGTCTGCAAGGCTTTGGTATACGCAGAATGTTAGTTCTCCAACAGCTTCGGGTACTTGCTGCCCTGTGTCAGCACATGCTGTTTTTATCGCGTCAATCATGCTTGCTGGTGCCATAAAGGCATGGTCGTTAACGTTTATCCTCGATGGAAAATCTTGGTGTTTTGCCGCTTCTTCGCATAATTGTGTGTAGCTGTATTCATCGTCCAGTTCGGATTTTATGTTTTGGATAATCCACAGCCCCATTATATTTTTAAGGAACCTGTAGCGGTATCCGTAGCCGCCTTCGTTTGTAATACCGGCTAACCGGCTGTCCTCTGTGCAAATGGGCGAAAGAAGCTCCGTTCCCATTAGGCTCCATGTTCCGCTGGAGAGGTAAATGGCAGAATCGTCTACAGGCGCGCTAACTACTGCGGATGCGGTATCGTGGGTACACGGTAGTATTACATCGCAGTTAAAGCCCACACGTTCTTGTATATGTGGCAGTAGGCCGCCCAACTTTGTACTGGGTTCCGCTATTTCGCCAAAAATGTCGGCAGGCAGGCCGATTTTTTTTATTAGGTCGAAATCCCAGGTTTTAGATTGTGCATCCACCATGGATGTTGTTGTCGCGTTGGTGTATTCGTGTTTCTTTACGCCGGATAGCATAAAGCTGAAATATTCGGGCATGAGAAGGAAGCCCTTAGCACGGGACAGCAGCTCGGGGCTAGATTCTTTCAATGATAAAAATTGGTATATTGTGTTGAACAAATGCTTCGCAATTCCTGTTTTTGCATACAGCTCCGTCTCGGATATGTATTTTGTTAAAATATCATCCATGCCTATTGTGCGGCTGTCGCGGTAGGCTACGGCGTTACTAAGAGGGTTGTCGTTTTCGTCCAGTAAGACGAAGTCCACCCCCCATGTGTCTATGCCTACGCTTTTGGGGATTTTACCCAGAGTTTTGCATTTTGCAAGGCCTGTTAGAATTTCTTCAAACAGAGCGTCTATGTCCCAGCATAAAGAATCGCCTTTGCTGACCATTCCATTTTTGAAGCGATGAATTTCCTCAAGTACAAGCTGTCCGTCTGCGATACTGCCTAAAATATGTCTGCCGCCGGATGCGCCAATGTCGATTGCCAAGTACATGTATACACCTCCGTGAAATTTAAGAAATTGCAGTTTGTTGGAATTATTTTAACAAATTTTTAGGAGTATTTCTATAACAATGATATAAGTTTTCAACTGGTGACGGAGAATCACCAGTTGAAAATTTGCGGAAATTTGTGGCCGTTTTTTCGCACCGCAATAGATATCAGAATCTCTCTAGTATTCGACAAAGGCGAATGTATTACTTCATCCAGCAAAAATTCCAACATGTCACCCATTTCTTTTCCCGGAAGAATGCCGATTTCTGCCAAGTCGCTGCCTTTTATGGCAAGCTGTGGTAGGGTGAAGCATTCTTCGCTTTTTATAATGTCTGCAATTTCCTGACGGATGTTCTCGAAAGCGGCAGGTGTCAACGTCTCAACTTCGTTTGCAGAGGCGGCCTGTGGTACGCTGATAGTCTGCGCGTTAGAGTTGGTAAGTATAAAACATTTGCGTAACAGATTCTCATACCAACCGATTTGTGACGCCGACGAGGGAGGCATAGAACAAATTATGGATTGCAGAGTTAGTAAATTTTCCAAAAGCTCTTGCGGGATATAACGCAAGAGCTTTTTTATTTGCACGCGGTCATGCGGGATGGGTGTGGGCAACATTTTTACGTACAGCGATATTTCTTTGGCAGACTTGTTGTCGTATCGCAAGTCGCGCAGGATGTTTTCTATGTCGTTGTCTGCGCGATGTAGAAATAACGCCACGCGCATGGTTTCCGTTGGCGGGCATACTTCAATCCATGTGATAACCTGTGCCAAATCGCCATCATATTCTCGTCCGTGCAGCACATAGGGCAGTAAGCCTGTTTCGTGTAACAGGTTCATGGCTTGCGGGTTAGGTGATGTTATCAGTTTGCTAAGCTCTTCGCGGATTCTTTCTGGGCTTATGTTTTGTAGATTGCTTTTTAGTGCAGATATGGCGGCAATAATTTCGCTGTCTACACAAAAACCCGTAGTTGCGGAAAATCTTATGGCGCGCAGCATCCGCAGGGCATCTTCTCCAAAGCGGAGTAGAGGACTGCCTACGCAGCGGATTAGCTTTTGCTCTATGTCCTTCTGCCCGTCAAATGGGTCGACAATCCCGGCCGCAGGGCTGTAGGCGATTGCGTTCATGGTAAAATCTCTGCGGCTTAGGTCTTCGACTATACTGGCGGTAAACTCCACCGATTGCGGGCGGCGGCTGTCGAGATATTCGCCGTCTATGCGAAATGTCGTGACTTCGTAAGGCAGGCTATCCAGTAGAACGGTTATTGTGCCGTGTTTTATCCCCGTGTCAACAGTGCGAGCAAACAGCTCTTTCGCCTGCGCGGGTGTAGCGGATGTGGCTATATCCCAGTCTTTTGGCGCAATATTGCGAATTGTATCCCTTATGCACCCGCCCACAGCATATGCGGCGTAGCCTGCGGCTTCCAAGGTGGAAATTATATGCTTTACGTGGTCAGGCAGAGGGATTTTCATGGTTGATTCCATTCCTTTCAGTCAGGCAAAGCCCTCCTTGCGGAAGGCAGAAATAATCTGATGAAAGAAACTGAAGTTCGTTTCTTTCACACTCTAATCCTTTGTTATCTTTAGCAAATTGGCCATAAATTTTTTTCGCCCCACTGCTTCGAAGTTTATTGATACCTCGTAGTCTGCACCGGCGGGTTTTATTTCCAGTACTTCTCCGACTCCGTACTTTGCCATGCGTACTTTGTCACCAACGATAAAATTCAGGGTGCTTTTTGGAGCGGGTAGGGGAGGGCGTACCGGCTTTTCAATCGATTTTCCAAATGACTTCCCAAAAGACGGCGAGCTGTTCTTTTGCACAAAATCCCGGCTTGCCGACCCTCGGAATTCCTTAGGCTTGCCGTACATGTTTACGGGGGTGAGGCGTTCCATTTGTATCTCGCCCAAAAAACGGCTGGGGGCATTGCGTGCGATGGTGTCGTAGCGCGCGCGGGAGAATGCGTGGGTTAAGTACAGTATCTTCCGCGCGCGGGTAAACCCGACATAGCACAGGCGGCGTTCCTCTTCCATTTCGGCAGGGCTGCCAGATTCTATGCTTCTGGAACCGGGAAAGACATATTCCTCCATGCCTACTATGAAAACCACGTTGAACTCGAGCCCTTTGGCACTGTGCAGTGTCATCAGTGATACGGCGTTGGCAGACTCGTGATAGTTGTCGATATCCGCCACCAGTGCTACGTCTTCCAGAAATTTACCCAAAGATGTGTCGTCGGATTCTTTCGAAAAGGCGTTTGCGGTGGCTATTAGCTCCATTATGTTGGCGACGCGCTCCTCGCCTTCGGGGGTACCGTCTGCTAAGCTGTCAAGATATTTTGTGTCGCGTAAGATTTTTTGCAGTAGCTTTGCCACGGAATTGTTTTCGGCAAAGTGGCTAAGTTCCAACATTAATCCGGAAAAAGCGGCAACCGGTTCTGCTTTTTTACCCAATCCAGGGACGCTTGCCGCTTGGGTAATTGCCGAGGCAAAGGTTATACCTTTTTCCTGTGCGTATGCTTGGATTTTGGCGATACTTGCCGCACCAATGCCTCTTTTCGGCACATTTATTATCCGTAAATGCGAAATATCATCCGCCGGGTTGTTGATAGCCTTCAAATATGCCAGAATATCCTTCACTTCCATATGTTCATAAAAGCGCACACCGCCGAATATGCGGTATGGCACACCCGCGGTTACCAGAGCGTCTTCTACCCCGCGAGACTGTGCGTTTGCACGGTACAGGATTGCAAAGTCGTTGTAGTTTGCGTTACGTTGCGCCACTTCTTCCTTTATAGTGCGTGCCACAAACGCACCTTCGTCGCGCTCGTTACTTGCCATATACACATGTATAGGAAGGCCTTTGCTGTTTTGTGTCCACAATTGCTTTTGCGCCCGGTAATCGTTGTTGGATATTACGTCGTTTGCCGCGTCCAGTATCGTTTGTGTGCTTCGGTAGTTTTCTTCCAGTTTTACCACTTTCGCGCCCGGATAGTCTTTTTCGAATTGCAGAATATTCTCCACGTTGGCACCTCGCCAGCCGTAGATGCTTTGGTCGTCGTCGCCTACCACGCACAGGTTGTTGGCATATCCCGCAAGAAGATTTACCAGTTTGTATTGGGCATGGTTGGTGTCTTGGTACTCGTCCACCAACACGTAGCGGAAGCGGTTTTGATATTTTTGACGAATGTCGTCGTTGTCACGCAATAGCTCAACAGTTTTGAATATGATATCGTCGAAGTCGAAGGCGTTCATTTCGGTCAGGCGTTTTTGATAAAGTTCGTATATTTCCGCAATATTGCTTTCGCGAAACGCGCCGGCTACTTGCCGCTCATATTCCCGTGGGGTTATGAGTTCGTTTTTTTGCGCGCTTATAACTTGCGCTACGTAGCGGGCTGGGTAATATACGTCGCTTAGATTCTTCTCCTTAACGCACTCTTTGATAAGGCGCAGAGTGTCTGCCGTGTCGTATATGGTAAACCCTTTTGAAAAGCCAAGCGTATCACTCTCGCGCCTGAGAATTCTCGTACATGCAGCATGGAATGTGCTTACCCATACCTGCTCGCCAAGTGGGGTTAAGTTGTTTACACGTTCGCGCATTTCTCTTGCGGCTTTGTTTGTAAACGTGATGGCGATAATATGATACGGGTCCACACCTTGCTGCAACAGATGCGCTATGCGGTAGGTTAGTACACGAGTTTTGCCGGAGCCTGCACCCGCAAATATCAGAAGCGGGCCTTCTGTATGGAGGACGGCCTCGTTTTGCGTTGGATTTAGTTCGTTTAGGTAGCTCATTCGTAACCATTCCTTTTTGATTGTATGGCGTTGAGAAATTTTTCCGCGCAGGTATTAACTACCAAATCCTCCGGGACGTTGGCGGCTTCTACAAGTTCCTTCGCACGGCCAAAGTTGCCCACATCCGTGCAAAAATGCGCATCGGAGGATACCAGCATTTTCACGCCGTATTCTTTGCATAGGCGAATTAGTTCGATTGTACCATCGTCGCCATTGTAGCGGAATGAACCGGGTATTAATGAGCAGTTATTGATTTCCAATATTGTTTTGGATTTTGCCGCGGCTTTTACAATTGCCGCGGTATCAATTTCGTACCAAGAGTTTGTCGGGTGTCCGATAATGTGTATGTTTGGGTTTTCCATTACGTTTAATATGGCTTGCGTATTTGTGCGCTTGTCTACAGGCTTGAGGGTATCGCTGTGCATGGAGGCTATTACGAATTCCATATTTGTCAAAATTTCGTCCGGCAAGTCTACTTTGCCGTTGTGGTCTAAAATATTTAACTCCACACCCCGAAAGACCCTGATTCCGTTTATGACGGCGGGCAGCGTGTATAGATTATAGAAATGATAAATATGCGCCCCGCCTGGCATAGTAGGTGCGTGGTCGGAGACACCTATGTGTGTGAGACCTATGGATGCCGCGTGGGCAGCGTTTTCAAAAACGGTGCTGTAAGCATGGCCGCTGCTTATGGTGTGGCAGTGTACGTCCAGGATATAGTTCATTTTATTCTCCTAATTCCATGCCGCTGGCGACGGTGCCACCCTGCGGCAAAAATATTCGAATGAAAAAAGGAAGTTCGCCTTTTTTCACACTTAGTTGTCAAAGCATATGGAAAATGTCCAAGTTATATTGTATTATACTCCTTGCGACGAAAATGCGCAAAGGAGATAATATGAAACCATCTATCAAACGCATACTTACCAACCTGGAAAGTCTATACCCCTACGACGACAGTTGTTTTCTAAACTACGATAAAGACCAATCTTGGCAGTTGCTATTCGCTACGATATTAAGTGCGCAGTGTACAGACGCGTGTGTAAATATCGTTACAGCGACATTGTTTAAACAATTCCCGACACTGGAGTCGTTTGCCGAGGCGGATATTGGCGAAATAGAAAAGATTATTCGCCCAACGGGGTTTTTTCGTATGAAAGCCAAGCATTTGCAAAATTCTGCCGGAAAACTTCTTATGGAATTTGGTGGGGTTGTCCCGTCCGATATGGAATCGCTAACTTCGCTTTCCGGCGTGGGAAGAAAAACGGCAAACGTGGTGCGCTGTCATGTTTTTAGCATCCCAAGTATAACGGTGGATACCCATGTGGGGCGCGTATCGAAGCGACTTGGACTGACAGAAAACACCGACCCCGTAAAAGCAGAATTCGATTTGATGAAAATTTTGCCCCAAAAAAGCTGGATGGCGTACAACCAGCAGATAATCAACCATGGGCGGCAGGTGTGCGCGTCACGCAATCCCAAGTGTGGCGAGTGTCTGCTAAAGGCGAATTGTAGGCATTTCAAAATTTCAACCTATTAGTGACACTAAGAGGTTGAAACTAAAAAACATGGAATTTTGCCAAATTAACACGTTATAAAAAACCTAAAAAATCAGGGGTCAAAGGGAGTTATCCCCTAGAACTTTAAAAAAAGGAAAGAGGGAACACAATGAATACATTAGCCTATTCCCCACGCGATTTTATAGCCGAAATCTGTCGCGAACAGGGAATAAACTTTGAAACATTATCGCAAGACTATATTACGCGCTTATCGAAGGGTGATGTTGTGCGCCATGTAATGTGGTCCAACTGGGACATAAACCCCGCCACAGCAGACCGCATCGCCTGCGACAAATCCGCGTGCTATATCGTACTATCCCACTGCGGCGTGCCTGCTGTTCCTCACGAAATTTTGCAGCATCCCATCAGAAGACAGGGTTGGACAGGTGCAAAAGGCACATGGACGCACGCGCTGGAATATTTTGATATTCACAAAAAAATAGTAGCAAAACCAAACCACGGCACTAACGGGCAGGACGTATATCTATGTAATACGGTGCAGGACATGGAAGCGGCCGTCCACGCAATTTTTCAAAACAATCCGGATGCGGCACTAAGTCCCTATTGCGATATAAAAACCGAGTATCGTGTGTTCTATGTAAACGGCAAAACCCCGCTTGTGTACGGCAAAACCCCAACACCCGGCAACTGGCGGCACAACCTTACCCAAGGAGCAACCGCTTTCGAATTATCAGACGAAAAACAGCTTGCAAAGTTAAAAAACTTAGCAAGTCGCGCGGCAAATGCAATAAGCATAAACTTTGCTACAATAGATATTGTGCAGCTGCAAACCGATAAACTGCAGGTAATGGAAATAAACTCCGGTGTGCAGGCAAGACAGCTACTGGAGCAGCTGCCGCATTTGCGTCCGGTGATAAAGAGCATCTATGCGGAGGCGGTAAAGGGGATGTTTTAGGATTTTTTCTTGCGAAAATGTCAACAATAATGTATGATATAAAAGAAACAACCGCGGGGATGTAATGGTCTCGACGGGGATTGTGAAAATTTGGATAGCCATCCGTAGACGGTGCCTACGTTATCAAAACCGAACCTTAAAAAAGAAACGACAATAATAATTACGCATTTGCGGCTTAATTAAAGCCGCCATCGGTCCAGGATTCTCGCAGGCCTGTAAACCGGTGTCGATTATGCGAGGCACTTTTCCGCCAGTAGCTTTGAAGCGGAAAAAGAACTAAAAGCTACTAAAGTCACCAGTGTGTTGGTTCGCGGGTGATGGAGGGAATGTCAAATAACCAACTATGATGGTAGAAGTTCTTATCGAAGGGTCTTCGGACAGGGGTTCGACTCCCCTCATCTCCATTTGGGCTTTCTCGACTGAAAGGTTGAGGATGCATGTATGTTGGGTTTCTAGTCCTTCAAAAAATAGTCCTGCACTATGAAAAAATCTTGCAGGGCTATTTTTGAAAGAAAGAAGATTGGATTTATCAAGAATTTTGTATCGTACAAGCTAGAATTTTTGTTACACTGGTTTGGAGGTAGTATAGATGAGTACAGTATCTTCTAGCGGTGCTAATTTTGAAAACGATTCTGAAGAAATATTTTACCACACCTATGACACTATATCCGTTTTGTTGAGCAACATTGAGATGGAAATTAACAGTGATGGTTTAGAGGATATGGGATTTCTAGCGTTTGGTGATGAACTTTTCATCAAACAAATGTCTAAACTTGTAGATTTGAAAGTGTACCCAGAAAATGAAATCAACGTTAAAGAAAACCAGAAGCTCATAGATGAGTTTAAGCCTGTCTTGGATGAGCAAGTAACGAAGTTAGATAATTTTGATATTGATAACATTGATCAATACACAACATTTAAATCTGGTCTTTTTGATAACATGCAGGATGCGTTAGAATCGTGTATATTGGAGCTAGGTAAAATCAGAGCAGGTATAAACGCTATAGATGCACTGTCTAATTTAAATTTATTTAGACAATCCTTCATTCTAACTGTTGCATTATTTGATGCACTGTTTTCTGATGCGCTTAAACTAATTATCCTCAGAAATTTTATGGATTTTATAAGTGCGAATAAAAAACATGTGCAAAACAAAGTGGAAGACTTATTTGGATATAGTACTTTTGAATTGTTTCAAGAAGCTATGACTAACAATATAATTAATAATAGCCAAATTCGACTCCTTATTAAAATGCTATATAATTTCAATAAGAATTATTTCGTTGTTGATAGCAATGATATATTTTCTGATGTAACTGAAATCTTAGCTAGAAGAAATGTACATTTGCATAGAAAAGGAATTGCCGATGAGGGTTATTTTGAGCAGGCGGCTTGTGCAACATATAGCTTTAGTAACGGTGATTATCTTCCAATTGATCACACTTATTATAACCACGTCTATGAAACATTGAACGCATTTATGAGTAACTTGTATAATGATTAATTATACAGGATATCTTGGGGTGTTTAGAAATCAATCTTTACTGATTGAATGACTAAAAAATAGTTGAGGTGATACATTATGCAAGCACAAGCATACCAATTTCAAACCACATCCGAAAACGGATTTATTAGGATTCCGGATGAATATAAAAAATTAATTGGCCTCCGGGTAAGAGTTACGGTTGTAAACGATGAACAGTCCGACACAAACTGGGACGAGTTGTTTCCACCCATGATTGATACAATAAGTTGGAAATTCAACCGGGAGGAAGCCAATGAACGGTAGCGTATTCCTTGATACAAATATTCTTGTGTATCTATACTCAACTTCTGAAGCACAGAAGCGTAACACAAGCATATCAATAATTAAAAGTTACAATTGTATAACAAGCACCCAGGCGCTGAATGAATTTAGCAATGTCTTTATCAAAAAATATAAAATGCAGAATGATTCAATCAAAACATGTATTACAAATATATCTAAGCCATGCTTAGTGCAGCTTGTAGCAGAAAGCACGATTTCCAAAGCACTAGACTTAAATAGTCGGTATGATTATTCATATTATGACTGCCTCATGCTTGCATCTGCACTGGAAAACAATTGTGAAATATTATTTTCGGAAGATATGAGTGGTGGTCAAATTATCGAGAATAAATTAAAAATTATCAATCCTTATAAAGAGTGCTTCACCTCCACTTGAACAAATATTAAACAAAACCCCCGGATATATTATTATCACGGGGGTTTTGCGTTGTCTGGTTGGTTATAATGTCGAATGAAAATAGTAATTTTAATTTCTGCGTTATCCTATTTAATACGTGGGACTCAACCCAACACCTGCTCCGTCCTGTCAATAATTTCATCCTGCAATGCTTTATCAAGATTAGCAAAATAATCACTGTATCCCGCGACACGGACAATAAGCCCTTTATAATCGTCGGGGCGCACCTGAGCCGCAAGCATGGTTTCCCGGTCAATCACATTAAATTGGATATGATGGCCGTCCATGGTGAAATAAGACCTTATTAAAGCAGAAAGGCTTTTTGTACCTTCTTCGCCCTCTACTATGCCGGGGGCGAATTTTTGGTTAAGCAGCGCACCGCCGGTTTTTAGTTGGTCCAGTTTGGCGGCCGATTTTAAAACTGCCGTGGGGCCGTTTTGGTCGGCACCTTTTTCCGGCGAGATACCGTCCGCTAAGGGGATACCTTTTCGCCTGCCATTGGGCGAAGCCAGCATAACTTGGCCAAAATACACGTGGCATGTAGTAGGCAAATATTCCACTACCGTTGTAGAGCCTTTTGGAGTTATACGGCCGGCGATAAATTTTTGCAGGGAGTTGGCTACATCTTGCAAAATAAAGTCGGCATAATCATCGTCATTGCCATATTTCGGCGCGTTTTTTAACAAATTTAAAATGCTTTCGGCAGAATTAAAATCATTCTTGCAGGCATCCACAAGTTGTTCTAATGTAAAAGCATATTCTTCATAGACATGTTTTTTTATTGCGGCGAAAGAATCCGTAACAGTGGAAATACCCACACATTGGATATAGCTTGTGTTATATCGCGCGCCGCCCGCATTGTAATCGCGGCCGTTTTTTATGCAGTCATCTGTAATAACCGATAGCAACGGTACAGGCATAAAATTCATATACATTTTTTCTATCAGGTTGTTGCCCGCGATTTTGACATCCATTACATAAGCCAACTGTTTGCAAAAAGCTTCATATAGCTTATCGTAAGTGGCAAATGATTTGGGGTCGCCCAAATCAAGGCCTACTCGTTTACCGCTGTAATGGTCATATCCTTGGAACATAACAAGCTCCAGGATTTTGGGGATATTAAGATAACCTGTCAGTACAAAAGCCTCTTTGCCGGCGGTGCCGGTCTCCACACAGCCGCTGGCTATACCGCTTTCTCGGGCGTCATCGATAGTTTTGCCCATGTTTAAGAGTTCTTGAATAATGGCTTCAGCATTGTAGAAAGCAGGTTGCCCCCAGCCTTTTTTGGAAATTTCAATAGCTTTCTTAAGAAAATGTTCAGGGGTTTTTTTAGATATCTGCACATTGGAGCTGGGTTGCAGGAGCTGCATTTCATCCATAACTTCCAGGATAAGGTAGCTAACATCACTAACTCCAATGGTGCCATCCGGACGCAGTGCCCCGGTATTGATATTGCAGAAATCCGTGTAAGTAGCACTCTCTTTAAGGGTGATGCCCACTTTAGGCGGGGCAGGCTGGTTATTGAATTGAATCCAAAAATTTTCGAGAAGCTCTCTGGCGAACTCTTTTGTGAGCGTCTCCTCGGCGAGTTCTTTTGTATAAAAAGGCTCCAGGTGCTGATCCAGCTTGCCGGGAGAGTACGCATCCCAATTGTTCATCTCGATAGTTACACCTATATGCGTAAACCAATACATTTGAAGGGCTTGCCGAAAAGTTTTTGGAGCATTAGCCGGTACTATATCGCAGACCTGGGCTAACTCCTCCAATTCCTTTTTCCAAACAGGGTCATTTTCTCCAGATGCCAGTTCACGAGCCAGAGCAGCATAACGCTTCCCTAAAATAATCATCCCTTCGCATACCAGCCGCATACCCCGGAGTTCTTCTCGCTTATCTAAAGCAATTGGGTCGGTTAAAAAATTTAAATAAGAAAGCTCATTGTCTATGTCCGCAATAAAATCCGCATAACCCTTTTGATATATCTTGCCGTCGGCGACAGTATGGCCGGGGCCTCGTTGCATTAAAAATTCTGTGTACATCCCTGCGGCAAAAAGATTATGCCATTCCTCGGGTAATAAAGTATTCATTTTAGCCATCATGGCACGGTTTTCCCAGTATGGAATAATGATATCCTGTTGAATAGCAATGTCGTCCTCCGATACTTTGAAGAAGACGTTTTTTCGGTCGTTCATATTCCGGAAATCTTCCAAGGAATGGCAGCATAACTCCGGAAAGGTAGGCGCGGCCCAGGGTTTATGGCCTTTTTCGCCTACAATCAATGATCCCTTTTCTAAATACAGGCTGCGATGTTCCATTATGTATTTAAAAGACAGCCCCCTCAAGACAGGAGGGGAATGTTTTCCCTCGTACAGCTTATAGGCTTCTGTTAGCAATACTGCCCTTTCCATAGAGATAGATGGTGTAGATTCGTCTACGCTAATCGTACGCAGACGTCGAATACGCTCAGTGGAACCTCTTTGACGCTGTTTAGTAATCATAAATAACCTCCAATGCCGGTGGGATAGCCACGGTCTTCCCAAAAATTTTTTAGAAGCTTAAGTTGTCCTTGGTCAGGAGTATCAAAAATTGGCGGCATATCAAAGGCTAAATCTTCATATTTATTTCGTCCGTATAAATGATATGGCAGCAGACTTATATGAAACGGCAATATCGTATTCTCATTAAGCCAAATAGCAATTTTTTCCATATCCTGCAAAGTATCATTGACCCCCGAAAGCAAAGGCAGTCTAAGGCAAATTTTAGTTTTCTCTCGGCCAAGAAGGGCTAGGTTTGTTAATATACGGTTATTGGAAACCCCTGTAAGTGTCATATGTAAGTCCGTATCCAGAAGCTTTAAGTCATAGAGGAATATATCGGTATAAGGCAAAACCGCGCAAAAATTTTCAAAGGGGACATCTCCGCAGGTATCAATAACTACAGAAATACCCCGCGCTTTCAAAGCAGATGCAAGAGATTTAATATAGTCGATGTCCTGTGCCAAGGGTTCGCCGCCGGACAGGGTAACTCCGCCGCCGGATTCATCAAAAAAAATTCTGTCTTTTTCCAACTCAGTCACCAGTTTGGATAAGGACCATTTTTTCCCGTATCCTTCTTGCCGAAAGGACTGGCTTTCCGGATTATGACACCATTTGCAACGAAGAGGACATCCCTTAAAAAACACTGTTGTACGAATTCCGGGGCCATCGTGTATGGAAAATTTTTGGATTTTATATATTAGCGGCTCTATATGCTTACTCCTCACTCCGTACCGCTTAGCTCACCGCGCCTAGGCAGAGCTGCCTTGCGGCAAAATATTAGGCTAAAAAAAGGAAGTTTGCCTTTTTTCACACTTTATTATAGTTAATATGGTAAAATATTCAATCGCTTTTTTTATCTTGGACATACTAGCATATTATGCTTGGGTTTTCAATAATCCTGCATAATTGTCAAAGGGCGTTTTTGTATGAAAAACTCGCGTACTACAGCATCAATTCTTCCTTGCGTATATGGGTACGCTACGTCGTTATTTTTTTCAACTGGTGACTGTGGGTCACCAGTTGAAAAGTGCAAACAAAAAATCTGTCGCAAAACTTGCAACGGGCTTTTTTTTAGGTTACAATCTAAGGGTTGTGACATATGAAAAGGAGAGATTTTTATGCATCCAATGTTTGAACAATTAGCGGCTGTACGCCTGGTTCCTGTAATAGTGATACATGACGCTTCCAAGGCCGTATCTTTGGCGAAAGCACTGTATGACGGCGGGTTGCCTTGTGCGGAAATTACGTTCCGTACCGCACAGGCGGCGGACGCCATTCGTGCTATAGCCGACGCAATGCCGGACATGCTGCTTGGCGCAGGTACTGTACTTACACCACAGCAAGTGGACAAGGCTCTTGATGCCGGTGCAAAATATATCGTGGCTCCCGGGCTTAATCCAGAAGTTGTAAAATATTGTCAGTCCAAAAATGTACCTGTGCTGCCAGGTGTTTGTACGCCAAGCGAAGTTGAGCAGGGGCTTTCCCTTGGGCTTGAGGCTTTAAAATTTTTCCCGGCGGAAGCGGCCGGTGGGGTTAATATGCTAAAATCCTTGTCAGGGCCTTACGGCGGAGTCAAGTTTATGCCAACAGGCGGCATTACGCAGAAGAATTTGAAAGACTATCTTTATGTAAAAAGCGTTTTCGCCTGCGGCGGCAGTTGGTTTGTGAAAGACGAATTGATAAACAATAATGATTTTGCAAAAATTACCGAGCTTACCCGCGAGGCTGTTGCGCTGGGAGAATAACATGCTGGCCAAAGTAGGGAATTTTTTCATCTCGCGCCTTTCACGTTTATCAAAAAGAGCGCGGACTACTCTCAAATCTTTTGCGATAACCGCCACAATTGCCTCTGTTTTGGTTATTGTGGGGGTTGTTGCTTTTAATGCCCTGACTGCACCACCGGTGACTCAGTCCACCGACCCGGGACCACCACCAGAGCGGTCTTCTTCTAATACCCCCCGCTCTTCTTCTACCAACAGTCTTCCACCGGAAGAAGAAGAGGAAGACTGTCCGTGGCCTACAGTTATTTGGCCCGAATGGGCGACAGATGACGACAGACGTGAAAATTTTTGGACATTTTTGATAGTAGGCATAAACAACGGCACCAACGCTAACACAATAATAGTGGCGTCTTACTGTGCAAACACCCACGAGGCGCATTTGATAAGCATTCCGCGGGATGTGCCTGTTAATGCTACCCGCAATGGTCGAAAATTTGCCTCGTCCTATATGATTGGTGCGCGCAATGGCGGCATGACGGGCGGCATGGCGCAAATGCGAACGGATGTGCAGAGTGTTATCGGATTTGTGCCGGATTTTTATGTGTTGTTTAATTATGAAATGTTTGCTACTGTAATCGATGCCGTTGGTGGTATTTATATCGATGTACCTATCCGTATGCGTTACGACGACCCTATCGACAGACTGCGCATAGATATCGAACCGGGGCTTCAACATATGGATGGTATAACCGCGCTGCACTTTTCGCGGTTTAGGCAAGGCAACCCCGGGTTTCCAAGCTTGCCCTATGGGGACTTGGATAGGGTAAAAAATCAGCAGGAGGTTATTCGGGCTGTTATTGACCGTTTGCTTAGAGTCGAAAATCTTAACCCTGTAAGAATTGCTGAGTTTGTGGGTATTTTTAACGACAATGTGTATACGAGTTTGCCTTATAGAAATATGCCGTTTTTTGCCAATCAGCTGCGTTTTATAGACGGAGTGGACGCGCTTCATACCCATACTTTGCCAACAGTTGGACGTACGGTGGGCAGAGAATCTTACCAGTTTCTAATTGAAGCGGAAGTTGTGCGGATTTTGAACGAGACAGTTAATCCTTTTTACAGTGACTTGTCGGCCAGTGATTTGCGAATTGTCAGGAATTAATTACTGGTTTATAACTATTTAAAATAAAAACATCCCTATCGGCTATTAGTTGTGGATTTCCCACTGTGCGCCGACAGGGATGTTTTTTTGAATCGTCATCTTAAATTGTCCATAAATCTTCTTTAAAATATGCCACCGAAGATTCCAGCAGTTGTTTAATTTGCCTTGCGCATCGTTGATAAGTTGCCAAGTCTCCGCCATATGGGTCGGAGATGTCGATGTCTTGGTTTGCGTATTGGCCTAGCGTGAATGCGTATGCATGAGGTGCAGCAGATTTAACAGAATGAAGATGACCTTGGGTCATGGTTAAAATTAAAGTTGCGCGTTCCAGTAATTCATATGAAAGTTGTTGAGATTTATGAGAAGAAAGATCTAAACTTTCTCGCCGCATGGCGATAATAGCGTTTGAGCTTGCGGGATATCCGTTGTCGGTATTAACACCTGCGGAATGCACAGCCGCCATAATATCAAGTTCACGAAAGAGCGACTTTGCCAAAACTTCCGCCATAGGGCTGCGGCAGGTGTTGCCTGTGCAAACGAAGAGCAGGGTAGGTGGGGATTTGAACATTTTTAGTCTCCTTTCGTTACAGGCGACCTCCAAAAACCCTTTGTGAGCTGTGTTGCATCGCAGGAAATGCGCGGTAGTAGGCGCATTTCCGAGAAGCGACATATGCGAACGTTAGGGTTTTTAGAGGTCGCCTACACATCAATGATGTTTCCTTCTGCGGCTTTTTGCATCCGGTCCATTATGGCTGTGCCGAGGTCTGTGTTCGGGACGGCTTCGGCATAAATAACGGACACTCCAAGATTATCAAATTGACGTAAATGGGCGAATAGATTTTTTGCAACCGATTTGTTTGTGCTGCCTAAGGATAGCAGTTTTACATTCGGGGGTAAGCTAGGGAGAAGCTCTTTTGCCGAGTCTGTCACCAGTACACCTATTGTGGGGTGCGAATTTTCGGGTTTTGTCTTTACAGTAGAGGATAATAAATCCAGTATCTGCGCGGCTACATTCCCCGGCTCTCCTCTGAATATTGTCATAGGAGCTTTAGGCGCGTAATGCCTATACTTCATCCCCGGCGCACGCGGGGCATTTGTCTCGTCGTCATCCACTTTAAAATTCGTAGTGGCGATTTTTGCAGTAACTTCTCGTATCATAGCCTCTGTAATTGCACCAGGGCGCAAAATCACCGGCTGCGCGCCTGTAACATCAACCACCGTGGATTCCACACCAATTTCCGAACTTTTGCCGTCAAGTATCATCTCAACTTCACCAGTTTGGGCAAAATCTTCCGCAACATGGGCAGCTGTGGTTGGGCTGGGTTTGCCTGCTTTGTTGGCACTTGGTGCGCAAAGCGGGCAGCCTGCCGCTTCTATAAGTGCTTTGGCTGCCGGATGTGCGGGCATTCTTATACCTACTGTCTCGGCAGTTCTTTGTGGATGCCCCCCCAGCCAGCCGGGCAAGTGAGGCTTCTTTTTTACGATGAGAGTAAGCGGTCCCGGCCAATATGCTTTTGCCAATGCCATTGCATAGGGTGGGGGAGAGTCTGACAATTCCAAAAATTGGTCAATGTTTGCGATATGTAAAATTAGAGGGTTGTCTCCCGGGCGGCCTTTTGCGGAATATATCCGCGCAACCGCGTCCTTGTTAAACGCGTCAGCGGCAAGACCGTAGACTGTTTCTGTAGGCATAGCAACTAAGCCGCCGGTATTTATTATTTGGGCGGCTTTTTTTATATCATTGTATAATTCAATTAGTGGGGACATAGTTTATTCTGCTGTTGCGCAACACTTTTTGTATTTTTTACCGCTGCCGCAGGAACATGGGTCGTTACGACTTACTTTGTCCTCGTTACGGACTATGGTGTGGGAACGCTTTTGCGCGGTGTACAACGCTTTTTGCTCTTCTTCGGTAAAGACATTATCCCACTCCGGCAAATTATAAAGATTTTCTGCTTTGTATTCGACCATTTGCTTGTACAGCCTGTCGAATTCGATGTCGATGGCAATTGCGGTGGCTTCTTCTAACTCATCCACAGGCGGTAAGTTGTCCACACATTCGTGAATACCGTCAAAAAACGCAGCCGTCTGGGGTAAGGACATACCGAATTTTTCCGCAATCTCTGTCACTGTACCTTCGATACGCGTGTCTTTTGCTTTCAAAAGGCTCACGTACACGGCTTTTTCTTTCGCTAGATAGTCGTCCCATATATGTTGGACAGGTTGGTTTTTTGTATCGAAAGCTACGCGCTTCCATGCGTTTATTAGTGCCATGTTAACACTCCTTAGACTTTGTCATTAGACTTCCTCGGAAACTGTCGGAAGCATGCGAAAATGTTTCGGAATCTTCGGAGCATTTTCGCACGCTTGAACGAGTTTCTGAGGAAGACTATTGCTTATATGATATCGTATCGGTGGGTGTTTGTCCAGAAAAAAGCACATATCCATCCTCATGCTTGTATATAGTAGTAACAGGAGGGATAGTATGAACACACCCAATCTATACGCTTTTATTGGCAACACACAGGATGTATCAGCTAAAATAATGTCGGAAACTAAAAAAATTTACCCGGCAGACGGGGCCATATGTCTGCATTTGGATGAAACATCGGACATGGACAAGACAATACGCGCAGCAAAAGTAAGTATTCAAAGGACGAAAAATGGCTTAAACAAGAAACAGGCAAACATATATGCGGTTGTAAAGGCCCATGACCGACTTGGGGCACAGTTTGTTCTTGCGGCTGGAAAAAGGCTAAGCGCGCTTTTTGCGGAAGACTTTGTGGCATATCGTCTGACATTGGCAATTTTTTTAAGCGAATCTAACGAGCCAGATGTAGATGGTATATCTTTTGAAATGCGCAGCAAGTTTACATATGAATTTTTGATGATGATGGCCGGCCACACACCTTTCGATTGCATTTTTTTATTGAGTGATAGGAACGAATATGGGCAGGTTGACCCGATAAACTACGGCAATGTGTGTAAATTTTTGGCACGCCTGCCGCAGACATGCGTAAAGTCTCGTTTTGTTGAAACATTGGCTATGAAAGCGGGGGAAGCGGGGCGGACATTGTTTGCATCCGGCGGGTTTTGGGAAAAAGAAATGCCGGACGACCAGCCGAACCGAAAGCTGTATCAGTTGGCGGAAGTTTTGGAGAATGAGTTGGCAGAAGGCGAAAAAATTTCGATACAGTCGGATGAGATTTTGGCTATTAATAAAGAAGAACGACATCCATTTTCAGTTTTTAACCAGAGTAGCTTTCGGAATAGCCATACTGACACAAAAATAATCGCAGACATATGTTCTGTGGCAGCAAAGCCACTGTCATCTTTGCAATTAAACGGCATGACTGTGAAAGAAGCCGAAACATTGCTATTTGGTGATAACGCGGTGCGTTTTTTTGAAATTAATTACCCGCAGCATGAAGAGCAGTTGCAGTATCAAGAACACCTGCCGTTGCGCAATGCAGTTGCCAAAGAGCGGCAACTTCGCCATCGTCTGGATAATCTTTCTGCAGAGATAGCATGGACATCACAGGAACTTGCTCAACTGGAGGTGACCACGCACAAGATAGGGATATTTGATATGCTGGAGTACATAAAAAAGCCCCGGAAATGGTCACCCTTTGTTGATAAAATCAAAAACGCAATAGGTAATTGCTACGCGCTCAAACATAGATTGAACGTGCTACGAATCACGCAAAAAAATACAACAGAAGTTCACTCGCTATTTTCCGATTATATAAATCACATTCGTAATATTATTACCACCATAAAAGAGCAGGAGCCGCTTCCATCACAAGCCAACGCGGCAGTTGTACAAGAATTCAATCAAGATACACATAGTTTAGATGAGGAATCAATACTTCCGACAAAACACGCCGTATTAAATATATCCTTACTGCGTGACGACGGTCTGTTACACGAAACGCACATGCCAAGCGAGGAAGCAAATCCATATATTTTGCGACTAATAGGCGGTTTTGCCCCGGAAGACCTGGCCCGCTATCATGCAATACGGGAAATTTCAAAAATTAAGTAAAAGGTCGTCCAAATCCATGATATAATAAAGCAACACGGGGAGGTACATATGGAAAATCAAATTTTACAACAAATCTTAGGTGAATTGCAAAACATGAACAGCCGTTTCGACAGGTTGGAAACAGATGTAACAGAAATAAAGACAGACATAACCGGTTTGAAGTCAGATGTAGTAGAAATAAGGACAGACATAACCGGCTTGAAGTCAGATGTAGTAGAAATAAGGACAGACATAACCGGCTTGAAGTCAGATGTAGCAAATTTACAACAAAGCCTGACCGAAACCAAGCATCGTGTAATCATCATAGAAGACGAGCATAGTAAAAAACTTGGTGCATTACTTGATGGCTACGACCTGCTTTATAAAATGGCACAAAAAATGGATAAAAACATCGAAATCATAAAAGAAAAGCAAGAAGAACACGATATCAACATCAAATGGCTTGATACTAGAGTCAAAAAAACAAGTTAAAATATGTTCTTATTCGTAAATGAGCCGACAGTCATAAATATTGCGGGGTGTAAGTACGAAACTTAATTTCAGTTGGTTACCCACAGTAACCAACTGAAATTACAAATTAGTAGGCTTGTTTCTCAAACCCTTTTAATCGCATAGTAACTGCGTGACGATTTGGTTTTTGTAGGGGTGTCCTGCGGCTATCCGCAGATAGCGACTATGTTAAAGTTAGAAGCCCTCAATAGTGCGGCTTTTTTTATTTTCTAAGAAAAAAGTCTATATATCTGACAGGTTTAATGTTATACTCATTATAAATTAACCTATATAAACTCTAAGTTTATCAAATTTCGCGCGGCAAAACGATAGGAATCAGCGGCGTTTGCATAGCGCGAAATTGTGTGAGACAAGGTTTTAGAGGTTACCGGCATCAACAAAACATGAAATATTCAACTGGTTAGTGTGATTAACCAGTTGAAATTCGGAGGACATTTATGAAAACTTATTACATCACCACCCCAATCTACTACCTAAATGCGGACCCACATATCGGTCACACATACACCACTGTTGCGGCAGACACCATGGCACGCTACAAAAAAGCCCAAGGTTACGACGTAAAATTTCTAACAGGCGCAGACGAGCACGGCCAAAAAATAGAAATCGCCGCCCGTGCGGCAGGTAAATCGCCGCAGGAATTTGTAGACAGCCTAATGGAACGCCATGTAAAAATTTGGGAATTAATGGATTTCAAATACGATTTTTATCAGCGTACAACAAACCCTGCTCATATGGCAGGCGTGCAGAAAATTTTCCGCAAACTATTCGACCTTGGTGATATATATAAAGGAAGCTACGAGGGCCTGTACTGTACTCCCTGCGAGACGTTCTTCTCCGACCACCAGATAAAGGACAACAAATGCCCCGATTGCGGCAGACCGGTAAACCCGATAAGCGAAGAGGCGTATTTCTTCCGTATGTCCAAATATCAGGACGCACTGCTAAAGCACTACGAAGGCAATCCGGAATTTCTGCTACCGATATCCCGCCGCAACGAGATGTTAAACTTTATCAAGCAGGGGCTGGAAGATTTGTGCGTGTCGCGTACTTCTTTTAGCTGGGGCGTTCCCGTGGACTTTGACCCGGGACACGTCGTATATGTTTGGGTGGACGCGTTGCCTAACTATATTACCGCACTAGGATTTATGTCCGACGATGACACCATGTACAAAAAATACTGGCCGGCAGATTTGCATCTGATGGGCAAGGAGATTGTGCGCTTTCACTCGATTATTTGGCCGTGTTTGCTTATGGCACTTTCGGAACCACTCCCTAAACAAGTTTTCGGACATGGTTGGCTACAATTTGATGGACAAAAAATGGGCAAATCTTTGGGCAATGCCATAAACCCCGGCGCGCTTGTCGAACAGTATGGCGTGGATGCAATCCGGTACTTCCTACTGCGCGAATTCACATTCGGCCCTGATGGGAACTATCATATAGACGCACTCACCACGCGCTACAATGCCGACCTTGCCAATGATTTGGGCAATTTATTGTCCCGCGCGGTGGGCATGGTGGACAAGTACTTCGGTGGGACTTTGCCAGATATGCCTACCGCACCTTCCGAGTTTGATGCGGAATTGATAGAAATGGCAACGTCGGTACTCGGCAAATTTGAAGAAAAAATGGACAAACTGGCGTTTTCCGAAGGCCTTAACGAGTTGTGGAACCTGGTGCGCCGTGCCAACAAATATATAGACGAAACCGCTCCATGGGTACTGGCGAAAGACGAAAGCAAGCAGGCGGAGCTGGCGACAGTGCTGTACAACTTGGCGGAAATCTTACGCATTATGGCAATTGCCATTGAGCCTGTTATGCCAAACACACCCACGATAATACGCGAACAGCTAAATATCACCGACGACAGTGTATGCACATGGGAAAGTGCCAGAAAATTCGGTTTGCTTGACCGCACCGTTAAGGTTACAAAAGGTGCGGCGGCGTTCCCGCGAATGGAAAAGAAAGCGGATGCTTAACATATGGCACTACAGGAAAGGACCAAGCAGCAAATGACATTTATAGACTCTCACGCTCATTATAACAATAAACAATTCAACCCCGACCGCAGCAATCTCCTAAAAGCGTTGCCCGAAAAAGGTGTGGAACTAATCATAAACGTGGGTTACGACCTACCATCTTCACGGGCATCCATAAAACTGGCGGAGGAATATCCTCACGTATACGCTTCGGTAGGTGTACACCCTCACGACGCAAAATCTCTCACGGACAAAGGCCTCGAGATTCTAAAAAACCTGTGCAAGCACGAAAAAGTAATTGCCTTAGGCGAAACAGGACTGGATTTCTACCATAACTTCTCCCCGGCAGATGTACAGCGGAAGTGGTTTGCGCACCAGTTGGAACTTGCACATGAGATAGACATGCCTGTGATAATCCATTCCCGTGACGCAAACGACGAGGTTTTTGCAATAATTGAAAAAAGCTCTGTGCGTCAGGGGGTTATCCACAGCTTTTCCGGCGATGCAACTCTTGCGGCGGCATATGTAGAAATGGGCTTTTACATCGGGATAAGCGGCGTTGTGACCTTCGACAAGGCCACTACGCTAAAACAAGCTGTTGCTACCATTCCCCTTGAGCGTATTCTAATGGAAACAGACGCGCCCTATTTAACGCCCGTCCCATATCGTGGCAAGCGTAACGAATCGCCGTACTTGGTTTACGTCGCTCGTGAAATTGCTGAAATAAAAGGCACTTCACCGGAGGAAGTCTGCCGTCAAACAAGCGAAAACGTAAAAAAGTTATTCAAGATACCGTAAAGTGTGAAAAAAGGTGACCTTTCCTTTTTCATCAAATTATTTTTGCCTTCCGCAAGAGAGGCCTTTCCCGACTGAAAGGAATTGAATCGACCATGAAAAAAATATACATCGCAGATGATGAAGCAAACATCAGGCTGGGAATCAAAACATTTTTGGAAAACGCCGGCTATGAGGTTTTCGATTTCGAAACCGGCGATTCTCTGCTTGCCGCATTTGTAGCAAATCCGGCAGACTTGGTAGTGCTGGACGTAATGATGCCGGGTTCAAACGGCTTTGTCGTATGCAAAGAATTGCGAAAAATAAGCCACGTACCAATAATAATGTTGACAGCTCGCGACAGCGACCTAGACTACGCAACTGGACTTGACCTAGGCAGCGACGACTACTTGGTCAAGCCATTTAGCCCCATGGCATTGACAATGCGAATTAAAGCAATTTTCCGCCGCATAAAATTCGAACGTCAAAACCACACAGAAGACGAAGCCCAATGAAGCCAACTAAAATTCGAATAAAAATCCTAAAAGCGTTCTCAGTTGTATTGTTTTTTTCGTTTTTGCTTACAGGGGTTATTTTCAATATTGTAATAAGGGTTGCGGTAGAAGACCACAATCCCCTTACTCGCTACTATGATACTACCGGCATAGTGGGTAGAGCAGGGTTGATTTTGGTTGTCCTTGTGGCAATTATGTTTGCGGTAACCGTAATTGTCACGTATTTTCTTGCCAAATCAATTACGCGCCCGATAGAGCAGCTTGGTAAATTTGCCTTGCGTATTGGTGATGGAAATTTTATGCCAAACGATTTTATGTTCAGAGAAAAAGAACTCGAGGATTTGAATATCGCCCTTAATAAATCCGCAAAGCAGCTTAGTATCTATGACAATGAGCAGAAGACATTCTTTCAAAACGCGTCTCATGAGTTGCGTACGCCGCTTATGTCCATCAAATGCTATGCAGAGGGGATATCTTTTGGCATTATCGAACCCGTAAAGGCAAGTGAAACTATTTTGCACGAAACAGATAAACTATCCGACTTGGTTACGGACTTGCTTTACATTTCCAAAATAGACAATATTACCACGGTATACAAAACCATCGAGGTAGACTTGCCCGCGCTGATAAAAGACTGCGCAGCAAGGCAGGAAGCCATGGCGGAAAAAAACAACGTTCACTTTTCTTTCGACTTTGACGTGGAACCCATATTGTACAAATGTGTAAGCGAACTGATTTCGAGGGCGATTGTCAACTTAATTTCCAATGCAATAAGATATGCCGCCTCGGAAATTGTTTTGTCATGTCACAAAACTGCAAGCGGCATCGAAATTCGCGTGACAGATGATGGCCCCGGCATAGAACCCGAGCTTATGCCGCATGTTTTCGAACGTTTTTACAAAGGGAAAAACGGTAATCACGGAATTGGGCTGGCAATTGTCAAGTCCATTGTCGAGCAGCAGGGCGGACATATTATTGCAGAAAACATAGGCGAAAATGGCGGTGCGATGTTTACGATAACCTTGCCTTTATAGCAACTAAACCACAGAAAGGAACTTCACATGCGATTTTCAGACGAGGAATTTCAAAAACTAAAAAAACTACTCCTCATTTACGAATGGGGACAGCGTACTCTACTTACAAAGCTTGACATAATGCACGAGGATTTTAGAAATTTCCAGGGCAACAACCCCATTGAACATATTAAAGGCAGAGTAAAAACTCCCGACAGCATAACGCAAAAACTCTGCAAAATGGGTGTAGAACTAACTGCGGACAATGCAAAGAAGTATCTGCATGATATTGCGGGCGTTCGCATCATATGCCCATTTGCCGAAGATATTTATTATTTAACCAACTTGCTGCACTCCATGCCGGATATAAATATACTAAAAGAAAAAGACTATGTACGAACTCCAAAACCCAGCGGGTACAGGAGTTATCATATTATCGCGGAAATACCTGTTTTTTATTCGGGCAAGATAGAGCATGTAGTGGTGGAGATACAAATTCGCACAGAGGCTATGAACTTTTGGGCTACGCTTGAGCATAAGGCAAGGTATAAATATAAGGATCATATCCCGCAGCATTTATGTGACGAGCTTGTTATATGCGCCGACAAAATTGCAGAACTCGACCACAGAATGTTCTTGATTTCCGAAATTATTTCGTTGATAAATCAGGATTGATACGAGAAAATAACATTGCACTTCCCTTTTTCTCAATTTGAGGATATACTTGTAAATGAAGGGATGTGTAGATTATGTCACAGAAAAAAGGCGAAGAACGCCTAATCGCACAAAACAAAAAAGCCTTTCATGACTATTTTATAGAAGAAACATTTCAAGCGGGCATATCCCTTGCCGGTACGGAAGTAAAATCCATGCGGGCAGGACGTTGTAATTTGAAAGAAAGCTATATACGCATAGAAGGTAATTCCGCCTTTATCGAAGGGATGCATGTAAGCCCCTATACCCACGGGAATATTTTTAACAAAGACCCTGTGCGCAAGCGGCGGCTTCTACTGCATCGCAGGGAAATTAACAAGTTGCGTGCAGCCGTAACTCGCGATGGGTTTACAATTGTGCCGCTAAGGGTATATTTCTCCCGTGCGTATGTAAAACTTGATATAGCACTTGCTAAAGGCAAAAAGCAATATGACAAGCGAGAGGCTATTGCCAAAAAAGACCAAGAACGTTCGGCACAGCGGGAATTTGCCGGACGAATATAAAATGGTAACTAAATGACAAAGGAGCAACATTATATGCTGGGAACAGATATTGGAATCGACTTAGGGACGGCATCCGTTTTGGTATACATCAAAGGGCAGGGAACGGTATTGAAAGAACCTTCCGTGGTGGCAATAGACAAGAACACCGACAAAATCCTTGCGGTTGGCGAAGAGGCGCGCAGTATGCTTGGTCGTACTCCCGGCAACATTGTGGCCATTCGTCCCATGCGCGAGGGCGTTATTTCGGACTACGAAATTACGGAAAGGATGCTCAAATATTTTATAAGCAAGGCAATTGGGCGGCCGCTGTTGCGTAAGCCGCGTATTGCTATTTGCGTTCCTTCCAATGTAACTGAAGTGGAACGCCGTGCCGTGCAAGACGCAGGAATGCAAGCGGGTGCGCGCCAAGTTTTTATCATAGAGGAGCCTATTGCGGCTGCCATTGGTGCAGGGCTTGATATTTCACGGGCATGTGGCAGTATGGTTGTGGACATCGGCGGCGGTACAACAGACGTGGCTGTAATCTCCCTTGGCGGTACAGTAGAAAGTGCGTCAATAAAAATTGCGGGAGACAGCTTTGACGAATCGATTGTGCGCTACATGCGCAAGAAGCACAATGTCTTAATTGGCGAACGCACTGCAGAGGACTTAAAAATTAACGTGGGTACTGCGTTTCCGCGGGCGGCAAGTGTTAGCATGGATGTACGGGGGCGCAACTTGGTAACAGGGCTGCCCAAAACAATTTCCGTCACGTCGGAAGAAATGGAAGAGGCTCTGCACGATGCCGTTACCAGTGTAGTCGAAGCCGTTCATGTTGTGCTGGAAAAAACTCCGCCGGAGCTTGCGAGCGATATCTCTGACCGTGGGATTGTTATGACAGGCGGCGGCAGCCTGCTGTATGGGCTTAATAAACTTATTACAGAACGCACAGGCATTAATACGGTAATTGCCGAAGATGCTGTTTCATGCGTTGCCATTGGTACGGGTAAGTTTATCGAATATGTATCTACTGGTAAAATGAAGTCAGAGAGACGTTTGTTTTTTAGATAGGGAAGATTGAAACATCTTTGTTCCGCGAAGAAGGAGGCACTTAGTACATGGCGTTTCCATTGACGCATTTATGCGTGGCATATCGTATTCTTGAAAAATCAGACCTCCTTATAGGAGGTTTAAATTTGCCTTCTATTGAACAGAGACGGGCATTTATACTTGGCTCTATTGCGCCGGACGCGGTTCACTACCGCAAAGGGCTGGTTGACGCAGAAATGTCCTGTATCGGAGCAACAAAAAAAGTCGTTCATCTATGCCCTGAAAGCAATGAAAAATGGGGGCAAGTGACCGACAATGACGGTTGGGTAGAATGCGTTCGGGATTTTTTGCAAGAGACAGGCAATGATGCTTTTGCGACGGGGTATGTAGTGCATGTGCTTACGGATATTTTCAACAACAAGGGGATTTGGCACGAGTTTCGTACAAAATATCCGGCAGAAGCAGCAAAAGGATATAAAAGCGATTATTATCGTGACATGCGCAATATCGATTTTCTAATATACAACGAGTTTTTTAGGGATAGTGATATAAAGCTACTGTTACAAGATGCCGTACCGCAGGATTTTATGGGACTAATTACGGCAGAGGAATTGCAGGATTTGAAAGATAATTTATTACATGTCGCGTATAAAGATGTTCCTGAAAATGTGGATACATCAGGATGTTCTTATGTTACATATCCGCAGATGCTGGAGTTTATTGACGCGGCGGCGGAGTTTTGTATGGAGCAGCTTGTCGCATAAACATATATCTGCCGGAAGGCGTTTGAAAAATCCAACTGGTGAGTGAGAATCACCAGTTGGATTTTTGTTCGCCGCGATACAAAATCCTAACCCTTAGTATCCCCTGTCCACTTCGACAAAATCATAGCCATAGGCCCGTCGCTTGAAATATTCGTGGCAGTACCAAAGCTGTCCTGCAATGCAAAAATAGTCAGCATCAGTCCCGTTGCTGCATCACAAAAGCCCAAAACCGTTGCAATAAGCCCCAGCGACGCCACAATAGTACCGCCCGGCACACCGGGGGCCGCAACAACAAATATCGCTTGCAAAACTATATACAAAACCATAACCCCAAGCACGGGAAACGCGCCGTAAAAAACCTGCGACACCGTCATTGATAGGAATATAAGCGTGATAATAGACCCCGGCATATGAATATGCGTAAAAAGCGGCAACCCAAAACCCACCATATCTTTGCTCAGCACCTTAGACTTTGCCGCACTCTGAAGTGCCACGGGCAAGGTTGCCGCAGACGACATTGTTCCTGCTGCTGTTAAATACGGCGGGCCGTAATGCTTTATTACTTCAAATGGGTTTTTCCCGGTGTAAAAAAACGCCACTACATACAAAATAGCAATCCACAAAAGCTGCACGACAATAATTATCCCAACCACCTGCAAAAATGTTGGTAATTGTCCTGTAAGCCGCCCATCGTACGCCATTGTAGCAAAAACCGCCGCAATAAACACAGGCATAATAGGAAGGATTATTTTTTTTACAATACGCTGCACAATTTGGCCAAACTCGTTTAGCAGTTCAGTGAATTTTTCGGCTTTTGCCCACACGGCGGCAAGCCCCAGCATTATAGCCAGTGCCATAGCACTCATCGTCGGCATTATCGGTGGAATGTTTAGCTCAAACAACATTGCGGGTAGAGCGCGCCGCGCTGCGGTATCGCTTGCAATATTAAGCGCGGGCAATGTAATATACCCGGCCAAAGCAGAAAATATTGCAGCACCTATAAGCGATACAAATGCAATTGCAACAGAGAACCCAAGCAGCCGTGAAGCATTGGCTCCCATTTTTGCAATGGCAGGCGCAACAAAACCCAGCACAATAAGCGGCACGCTAAAGAAAATCACTTGCCCCGTAATATGACGCACACTTTGCACTACATTAATAACGGCCTCGTTCGCAAGCGAACCCAGCACAAGCCCTATTATAAGTGCGACTAGTAGTTTAAATGGTAAGCTTCTTACAAAATTATCCATGGTTGATAACCTCCTTATACCAGAATATACATATCGATTGACTATCGTTACAACCTCGAGTAAAAGCGACAAAAAGCCTTGACATTTTTAAGAGGAGTTAGTATCATTGTAACCGAATTGTAACCATATTACAACTAGGTTACTCTTCGTAATACTTGTAAGGAGGCTTCACTTTGGAAGACCCGGCCATTTATGCTTTGGTAGACCATACCCTGCTGTCACCCACCGCAACATGGGAAGAAATCAAACAAATTTGCAACGAGGCGTTAACATATAAAACAGCTTCGGTATGCATCCCGCCGTCATATGTTAAGCGAGTTAAAGAAGAATATGCAGATATTAACATTTGCACAGTAATAGGGTTCCCATTAGGCTATAGTTCAACATCATCTAAATTGGCAGAAGTTGCCGATGCGGCGGATGCAGACGAGTACGATGTAGTAATTAATATAGGCGATGCCAAGAATAACAATTTTGACGCAATAACCGAGGAACTAACAGCTCTAAAAACCGCTGTCGGCAGCAAAATTTTAAAAGTAATTATAGAATGTTGTTATCTGACTACAGAGGAAAAAATTACCTTATGTAGATGTGTATCCAAAAGTGGAGCGGACTACATCAAAACCTCAACAGGATTTGGTACCGGTGGCGCAACTATAGAAGATATTCGTCTTTTTAAAGAGCATATTAGTTCGAATGTAAAAATCAAAGCTGCGGGCGGTATGAAAACCCGTGAAGATTTTGTTGCGTTTGCAAACGAAGGATGTTCCAGACTTGGGACAAGCTCTGCCGTCAAAATTCTTTCAAATGATGGCGTGTCAAATGGTTATTAATCAGTAAAATTACAAAGACAAACATACTATTGTATGTGTCGATATTTAAAAAAATCTTAGGAGGATTTATCATGAAGAAGGTACTAAAGTTTCTGCCGTTGCTAGTATTGGTTGTTGCATTGTTCGCGTTTAGCGCATGCACAGGCACACCAGACCCACAACCTGCGCAACCAGCACCGGCACCAGCACCAGCCCCTGCGGCACCAACCCCAGCTCCGGAACCCGCACCACAAGCAGACCCCGTTGAAGAGCCAGCAGACGCAGGCGACATCCGCATTGCCCTAGTAGCCCACTCACCTGAATCCATTTTGGACGACGGCTCCTTTAACGCAGGCGCATGGGTAGGAATCGGCGACTTCCTTGCATCCGCAGGTTTGCCGGAGTCTAACCGCCAATTCTTCCAACCGGCATCCGCAGACGACGAGGCACGTATTAACCTTGTTGAGGACGCAATCGAAACATTCGGTGCAGACGTTATTGTACTGCCTGGTTTCCACTTCATTGATTCTTCATATCGTATGCAAAACTACTTCCCCGATGTTCAATTTATATTGTTAGACGCTTCTCCTTCTGGTGCGATCTCAAGCAACCTTGTTGCTATCCACTATGCAGAAGAAGAATCAGGTTTCCTTGCGGGTTATGCCGCAGTTATGAACGGCTATAGACAACTCGGCTTTATGGGCGGCGTGGCAGTACCTGCTGTAGTACGCTTCGGTCACGGCTTCCTTCAAGGTGCGGAATACGCAGCGGCTTCTCTTGGACTTGATGCAGGCGAAGTTACGGTTAGATACCACTACGCAGGCAGCTTTGCTCCAGACCCGGCAGTAACAACACTTGCAGGCTCATGGTATGCCGCAGGTACAGAAGTTATCTTTGCCGCCGCCGGTGGTGCAGGTTTCTCTGTTATCACAGCTGCAGAAGCAGCAGGTGCTTCCATGATTGGCGTTGACGTAGACCAAGGTGGCGTATCTGATGTAGTTGTTACGTCTGCGATAAAAGGGCTTGGACCATCTGTATACTTAATGATTACAGAATTTGTAAACGATGTCTGGAGAGGCGGCAACGAGCTTACACTTGACGCTTCGGTAAACGGCGTTGGTTTGCCAATGGAATCTTCCAGGCTTACTAACTTCACACAAGCTCAATACGACGCAATCTTTGGACGCGTTGCAAGCGGCGCAATCAGTGTTTCCTCAAGCATTGACTTTGACGAAGTTGTTGCAGAACTTTCACTTGTAGAAGTAGATTACTAAAATTACCCTTGTGGTAAAGGGGCTGTACAAACAGCCCCTTTTTTTTACATAAATATTTTTTACGTTATGCAGTTGAAATACTCTACAATCGGAGGCTAATATGTACATCATCGAAATGCGAAACATAACCAAGGAATTCCCCGGTATTATCGCAAACGACGACGTTACCCTTCAACTTGAAAAAGGAGAAATCCATGCGCTACTGGGCGAGAACGGCGCGGGCAAATCCACTCTAATGTCTGTGTTGTTCGGACTCTACAAGCAGGAGAAGGGCAGTATTTTCAAAGAGGGCAAGGAAGTTAATATTACCGGCCCGGGCGATGCCAACAAGTTGGGGATAGGTATGGTGCATCAGCATTTTAAGCTGGTGCATAATTTTACCGTGCTCGAGAATATTGTTTTAGGGGTGGAAACCACCAAAAACGGAATACTACAAATGAAAGACGCTCGCAAAAAAGTTATAGAACTTTCCGAGACATACGGTCTGGGAATTGATGTGGATAAAGAAATACGCCACATTAGTGTAGGAATGCAACAAAGAGTAGAAATTTTGAAAATGCTGTATCGTGATAACGAAATTTTAATTTTCGACGAGCCAACCGCCGTTTTAACCCCTCAGGAAATAGAAGCACTAATGAACACAATGAAGGGTATGGCGGCAGAGGGCAAGTCGATATTGTTTATAACCCATAAATTGGACGAAATTAAGCAAGTAGCGGATAGATGCTCGGTTTTGCGTAAAGGGAAAATGATAGGCACCGTGGACGTTGCTACAACATCAAAGGAAGAGATGTCCGAAATGATGGTAGGCCGTAAGGTTACACTAAGCCTTGATAAGCAAGAAGCGGCAGTCGGCGAGACTATTTTGAAGGTCAGAAACCTGTGCCGCAAGGGTAGGGCAGGCGAAAAGGACAAGCTGAAAAACATTTCCTTTGATGTAAAAGCAGGGGAAATTTTGTGCATTGCGGGGATAGAAGGCAATGGGCAGACGGACTTAGTGTACGCGCTTACCGGGCTTGAAGCCATGGATTCAGGCGAAATTACTATGGACGGCAAGAATATAACCAAATCAAAAATCCGTCATCGTACCGAGACGGGAATTTCGCATATCCCCGAAGACAGACATAAGCATGGGCTTGTGTTGGATTATACGTTGGCATACAACACGATTTTGCAAACGTATCATACAGAGGATTTCCAAAAGAAGGGATTTTTGAAAAATACTAAGATTTTGGATTATGCGGGCAAGTTGATAGAGCGGTTTGACATCCGCAGTGGGCAGGGAGCGGAAACGCTTACGCGCTCTATGTCGGGCGGGAACCAGCAAAAGGTTATTTTAGCGCGGGAGATAGACCGCGACCCTAAGCTGTTGATTGCAGTGCAGCCTACCCGTGGGCTTGATGTTGGGGCTATTGAGTACATACATCAGCAGTTGCTTACCCAGCGGGATTCTGGTAAAGCGGTGCTATTGGTGTCGCTGGAATTGGAAGAAGTCATGAACGTGTCCGACAGGATTTTGGTAATGTACGAGGGCGAAATTGTGGCTGATGTTAATCCTAAAGATGTCACGTTCCAAGAATTGGGATTGTATATGTCGGGAGCCAAACGAGACGATGGAGTCCAAGTTTCGGACGAACCGTCCGATGCTAAAGCAGACACACAAAAAGATGAGGAGGTATCCGCATGAACCGCAATTCCATCATGAGTTTTTTATCCTCCGTTGTTGTACTTATTGTCGGCTTGTTTATAGGGTTCATAATCCTACTCATAAGCGACCATACCCAAGCCGCCCCCGCGTTCATCAGAATGCTAACCTCCGGCGTCGAGTCTATGCGTAATGTAGGTGATGTGCTTTTACACGCAACGCCTATAATTTTAACAGGTCTGTCTGTTGCGTTCGCATTTAAAACGGGTTTGTTTAACATTGGTGCTACAGGTCAGTTTACAATTGGCGCGTTTGTTGCCGTTTATATTAGCATCCATGCTACATTTTTGCCCACTACGCCACGCATGATAGCTGCTATTTTTGCGGCGGCTATAGCAGGCGCGCTATGGGGTGCAATACCCGGCTTACTAAAAGCATACCGCAACGTACACGAAGTTATTTCCTGCATCATGACAAACTATATCGCAATGTTCCTTGTAAGCTACTTAGTACTTAACCACATTTTTAATCCAAGCCAGGGCAGAGGCTATCCCACTCCTGCAGAAGGACGGCTACCGGCATGGGGACTTGACGCTATTTTCAGAACAGGCGCAAGACCATCGCAGGTGGGTGCAGGCATAATAATTGCCATCGTAATTGCAATCGTTGTATATATAATTTTGGAAAAAACCACCTTCGGATATGAGTTAAAAGCCTGCGGCTTTAATAAAGACGCCGCAAAATACGCAGGTATTAACCAAAACCGCAACATCGTTTTCTCTATGATGATATGCGGCGCACTTGCAGGCATTGGCGGAGCGTTAACCTATATGGACGGGCGCGGTCTTACACTTGACATAGTCGATTCCCTTCTGTCCTACGGGTTTACGGGGATTTCTGTTGCGTTCCTTGGGCTTAATCACCCGATTGGTATAATATTCTCAGGCACGCTCATTTCGTACCTGACATTGGGTGGAGCGAGAATGCAAGCACTGGGCTTTTCCCCGGAGTTTGTAGACATTGTAATAGCCATAATAATTTACTTCTGCGCGTTTGTATTCCTTGTTAAAGCAATGGTTGGTAAATCTGTAGGCAAACTGTGGAAGTCTAAACCCCCGAATGAAAAAGTGGCAATGACCGAAGAAAAAAAGGATGGAGGTAAGACGACATGAACATGCTATTCTTTGTAACACAAGCCACTATGTTTTTTACGATACCTCTTATTATTGTAGCATTGGGAGGGCTTTTTGCAGAAAAATCCGGTGTTGTTAATATTGCCCTCGAAGGTAAAATGATTATGGGCGCGTTTACCGGTATTCTGTTTATCGCAACTTTCCAAGAGCAATTACCAGGACAGCCCATTTTGATATTAGGGCTTCTTATAGGTATGGTTACGGGTATTGTAGTTTCGTTATTCCATGCCTATGCCGCCATTAATTTGAAAGCGAATCAGATTATCAGCGGGGTTGCTATTAATATGTTTGCTCCTGCTTTTGCGGTTTACGTCGCCAGAATTGTAGTGGATTCCCAAAATGTACGTTTTGAGAATTATCAATTTAGAATAGCAAGTGTGCCTGTACTGGGTGATATTCCGTTTATCGGACCTATGTTTTTCCAGAATTTCTTTATTACCACTGTTTTGGGTTTTGTTATTTTGGCGATAGCGTCTTTTGTCTTGTATAAAACGAAGTTTGGACTGCGCCTGCGGGCATGTGGTGAGCATCCGCACGCGGCGGATTCTGTTGGCGTTAGCGTTGTAAAGATGCGCTATAGCGGTGTGCTGATTTCCGGCGCGCTCGCGGGGCTTGGCGGCGTTGTATTTATCGTACCGATTACTATTGTGTTTGACGGGTCGGTAGCTGGCTATGGTTTCTTGGCACTTGCGGTGCTTATATTTGGCGCGTGGAAACCGCGTAGGATTTTGTTTGCGGCTATATTTTTTGGACTTATGCAGGCTGTTGCCAATAGCCATACCGCCATCGGGTTCTTAGATGTGCTTAATATTCCGTCGCATTTTTATCGTATGCTGCCGTTTATTGCTACGTTGGTAGTGCTGGCGTTTACGTCCAAGGATACTATGGCACCTAAGGCAGTTGGACAGCCTTATGATAAAGGCGGTAGGTAGCCAGAAGATGATGCAGATGCCGGAGATTTGCAGTTATTAACGTTTTTCAACTGGTGAGTGTGGCTCACCAGTTGAAAGTTTTAATTATTAATTTCAAGTTGCTCCAATATCTTGTGTTCATAGCATTGCAACGCTAGTTTAAACAGGAGAAATCAAAATGAAGAAGAGATTCGTATTTTTCTTGTTGGTAATTTTACTTGTATCAGGCTTTCACAATCTTGGACGAGCGACTCCCAATTGGGTCATTCATGCAGAAGAATATTTTGAGGCTAATGATGTAGCGATAACCGACAAAGCTCCGCTCCGTGTAGACTTGGAGTTTCCGTATGGGATTACCCAAGTATTAGCGGCAAGATTACAAAACCTTACCGACGGCCTTACCGATGCGACAGGCTTAGTGGCAATGCGCATGTTTCAAATAGCACATATTGCAAATTTACCATCCCTTGCGGATTTGAGGCTGGTGGAAAGCCGCTACAGTGATAACTTGTCGTCCAGCGATGAAATAATGGAAAGAGGATTTGTACATAATCAATGGAACGCCCCATTTAGTGACTTCGCGCTTGGTAAGTTTGGCACAGGCCGAAACAACGGATGTGGGCCGCTTGCGGTGTACAATGCATTGTTTTATCTTAGAGGCGGCCACTTAATTTATCCAAATACGTATGAATCAGAAAGAAATGTAGCAAAAGAAATAGCCGAAAACCCTGCATCAATCATTCATTTTTTGGAAATAAGCGGCGGTGTTAACGCTTTTGGTGTTGCGGGAACAAACCCATTAGTGTTGACTGATTATCTGCGTGACGCAGGGTACATAGCGCAGGTTAGTTATTTACCAAGAAACCTGGATTATCAAATACGAGAATCGAATGTGAGTATATTTCTATATAGAGGCGACAGGTTTTATATCCACTACGTTATGATACGATTTTCCGGGGAAACCGAGCGGTTTTATATTTACAACTGGCGGGGTAATGTTTCCCATGTTAGGGATTCTATTGATAGTTGGATTGCAGAGTATAATGAAGCAGGGCAGCAAAATTATATGCCGCTTGCACTTATAACGATTAGTAATATTATTTGACATTAGATTTGTAAAATTATTTCGAAAAACCCATCTGGAATGTGCTAAGTTGCGCAAATACCATTGACACACAAGCCCGATACCTTTAGAATAGCTCTAGTGTGTCCGTAGCTCAGGGGATAGAGCGCCAGCCTCCGGAGCTGGAAGTCGGAGGTTCGATTCCTCTCGGATACGGCTCTTGCAGGCAGTAACATGGAATTTGATTCGGATTTCAAATGCTGTACTACAAGAATACCCCTTGAATTTGCCACAGCATTTCGAGGGGTATTTTAAAAATTTACATAAAAGAAAGGAAATTACTATGAAAATTGTAATCCTAGATGGTTACACCGAAAACCCCGGCGACCTAAGCTGGAGCGGCTTTGAGGCAATGGGCGAGCTAAAAGTCTATGACCGCACCCCCCTGGAACAAATTATTGAGAGAATCGGCGATGCCGAAATAGTTATTACCAACAAAACTCCACTTGCCGCTAATGTATTTGAAGCCTGCCCCGGCATAAAATACGTGGGCGTATTGGCAACGGGCTACAACGTGGTGGATGTTAACGCCGCCAAGGCAAAAAACATTCCCGTGACCAACATACCCATATACGGCACAGATGCAGTCGCCCAGCTTACAATGGCGTTGCTGCTTGAAGTATGCCACCGTGTGGGGCATCATTCCGACGCTGTAAAAGCTGGTAAATGGGAAAACTGCGCAGACTTTTGTTTTTGGGATTTTCCGCTTATTGAGCTTGCAGGCAAAACAATGGGCATAATCGGCTATGGCAGAATCGGCCAAAGCACCGCAAGAATGGCAAAAGCCTTTGGTATGAACGTGATAGCCTACGACGCGGTACAAACCGCGGAAAGCGAATACGTTACCCTTGACGAATTGTTTGCTCGTGCCGATGTAATATCCTTGCACTGTCCGTTGCTGCCGTCTACCGAGGGCATTATCAATAAGGACAATATCGCAAAAATGAAAGACGGCGTAATCCTGCTAAACAGTTCTCGCGGGCCGCTACTGGTAGAACAAGACGTAGCAGACGCACTTAACTCAGGCAAAATATACGCCGCCGGTGTAGATGTGGTGTCTGTTGAGCCGATTAGAGGTGACAATCCGCTACTTACGGCCAAAAATTGTATTATCACGCCGCATATTGCATGGGCTCCACTGGAAAGCCGCAAGCGTCTGATGGATGTTGCAGCTGCAAATTTGGCAGCGTTTGTTGGCGGTACGCCGCAGAATGTTGTTAATTTAGGGTAACCACATTACCTTCCACATGTTTCCTGCTCATCAAATGCCGGGCTTTTCGGTTTTCTACCGAGTCAAATATGACAGAGAAGTCGTAATCGTCGGGGTACAACTCGGCGGCGGCCACTTTTAGCTTCAGACGTTTGTGGTTGACTAAAATTTTCAGACCCTTTATCTGAACGCCCACCTCTCCTTTGCTGTTGGCGCGTTCATACACAATTCCTAAATCTTTTTTCGGATACACAATAACGCTATCCCCAATGGTGAAACGCTGGCTTCGGGGTGGCGTTTTTTCTATTATCTCTTCCGGCTGTAGAGGCGTAACTGCAATTATGCTATTAGGTTCATACGAAACGACGGGTGCAGCACGCGTGGATGTTCCGGAATAGGTTATTTCTCTCGCACGTTCGAGGAGATGCTGCGGCAACCCAAGTCTTTGCGCGATATGAAGTGCGCAGCTTTCTCCGGCTTCTCCTATTTCTAACCGGTACAGTGGCATCAGGCTTTCTCTGTCGAAAGCCATTCGCGCGTTTACAACCCCCGGGGTGCGGTTTGCGAAATCCTTTATCTCCGGGTAGTGGGTTGTGGCGGTGAACAAGCAGTCTTTTGTTAGTAATTCTTCCAAAATGGCCGTGGCAATGCCCATCCCCTCGGCGGGGTCTGTGCCGGAGCCAAGTTCGTCAAATAAGACCAGGGAATTTTCCGTAACCTTTTGCAAAATATCGATAATATTGGTCATATGCGACGAAAAAGTAGACAGGTTTTGCGAAATACTTTGCCCGTCGCCTATATCGCACCATATTGAATCGAATATACATACGCTGCTACGTTCATCTGCCGGGACATGTAGTCCGCTTTGCGCCATTAGAGAAAAGAGTCCGACAGTTTTGATTGCAACCGTTTTGCCGCCGGTATTCGGTCCTGTTATGATGACTCCCTGAATATCATTCCCTAGTGCAAAATCCAGCGGGACGGCACTTTCCTTGCATAATAGCGGATGCATAGCAGCAAGCAGCCGGACTTCCCTGTCCTGGGTTATACGTATTTGCGATGCGTTCATGGATATACTCAGCTTTGCTTTTGCAAAAACAAAGTCCAGTATTTCCATTGCTTCCATGTTAATTTTGATGGACGGCAGGTTTTCGTAAATGAGGGCAGTTATTGTGTAGAGAATTGTGCGGATTTCGTTATCTTCTTCGATTTTTAAAGTCCCTAATTCATCCTGCAACTTCGAAACCGCCGATGGTTCTATAAAACACGTGCCGCCCGTATTGGATACCTCCACCAAAATACCGGGGATTGTGTTTTTGTATTGTTTTTTCACAGGCATGGTGTATCTGCCGTTGCGCATGGCTACAAAGCCGTCTACACAGTATTGTTTGTGCTTTTGCAAAAGTGATTCTATTTTGCTTTTTATTTGCTCGCCTTTGCGCTCTATGCTTCGGCGAAGATCATAGAGCCTGGGGGTAGCCCTGTCGTCTACTTGCTCGTTGTGAATGCAGCGGGTAATTTCTTCTTCCAATGCGGACAAGTCGACCATGGAATTGCCATAAAATGCAATATCGGACTCTGTGGTTTCGGCTTTTTTGAGATAAGTTTTCATGCGCGTGCATGATATGAGAAATGTTGCAACATTGCTGATGCTATCCGGAGTTAGCATTGCGTCGGCATTTACTAGGGTTATGATTTTTTCCATGTCAGCCATGATGGCAATTGGCGGTGTGCCGGCTTGCTCTATTATTTTTCGGGCTTCCGATGTTTGGTTTGCAAGTCGTGTGGCATCGTCGATAGTCTTGGCCGGAATAATAGATTTGCAGCGTTCTTTTGCGGCCGGCGATACCGCATGGTTTGATAGTTCTTGCAGAATTGTATCGAACTCTAAAGTTTTGAAAGTAGTCATAATTTTTTAGCTCCTTATATTTTGTATAGCGGTTTAACTTCTAATAACGGACCAAAAGCATCCTGAAATACTATATTATTATCCCAAGGCGCAAAATGCCGCAGAAAAACAGCCTCAAAGAAGGTTGCTTATCTACGGCTTTCGCGCTTGGCACAAAAAAAAGATACGACCTTGTCGTACCCCCAAAGATGGCAGTATTCAAAAAAGGTTGCAGATTTGACGACACACAAACAAAACACAGGCATATGATACGCCTTGGTTTTATTTCGCGCCGTGGTATGCGGTTATTCTTCCACCGATACCAGATAAGTACTCATCAGACAGCCCTTCTTTCCGAAAATTTACTTGAAACTGTAGCATATATGTTCCTGGTTGTCAATCCTCATTTTTTATCCGAAATATTACAAATTACCATGATCTTTTTCCACTGAGAGTTCATTGTAACATCGTGCGCAGCGGCAGGGCTTGAGCTTGTAGGTTTTATGGAATTGGTCGCTGTTTGTCCATCAGTGTGACCTACACGTAACGCTCACATATATGGGATTTCCTAAACTGTACAGGATGTATGTGGGTGGTTAAGTAAAGAAACAATCGAATTACACAATGGTAATGTAAGGGATGCCGCCCTTGGTGTTTTGTTGGTTGTAGTGCATTGCAATTTTGCACTACATTGAAGTTGGCTTAGATTTGTTGAAATCCTTCGTCATTTTATAATTGGCTATATTTTGTTATTAAATTAACACCTTTTGAGTAGTACGAAAGTGCTGCGGAGGGTGTTTTTTGTTTTGCAAAATTTGTAAAATGTTGCTATAATTAGCTTTGTAACAAATTTATATGAATGGTGTGATGTTATATGACTATTCAAAAATACACTCCGCAAGAAATATTACCACCTGATGATATTTGTAAATCCTGGGACACTGCCTTGGCGCGCCCAAACCAGCCACTTAGCCAACACATGCACAATGTTTCAACCCATGCCGCAGCATTTGGAAAAAAATGTGACATAAGTGAAATGGCGGGTGTTGCTGGTTTTTTTCATGATTTGGGTAAACTGTCTGATGCATTTCAAGCTAAACTTGATGGAAATCAAGACCAAGTACCGCACAGCATCTTTGGCGCAAAGCGGGTTTTTGCGGATATGGAAATGCTGCCGCATATTGCAGAAATCTTAAGCAATTCTATAATGGCGCATCATGGTGCACTGTATGATAATCTTTCTCCAAACGGGGATACCCCCATATTAGACAGATTGGCAATTGTGCGATTATTTCCTCTATTCCCCTCTGCTCGCACAGTACAAGTAGATACGTTAAAAAAGGAATTTGACGCTTTAATCAAAAAAATTCACCCAGACGACATAGGATTTGCAATATCCATGTTAACCAAGTTAGTGTACTCCTGCTTAGTAGACGCAGATAGGTTGGATGCGTACCTGCACGAAAGCAAACAGCCACTTCATCAACATGTTACAGATTGGGATAAGATGCTTTCCAAGCTAATGGCTCGTTTAGCTAACTTTACATATGAAACAGATATTGCACTTTTCCGCAAGCGAATATCCGATAGCTGTGGGGAATCCGGCTTACGAGAGCGTGGGGTTTACAAGTTGGAAGTCCCTACAGGCGGTGGCAAAACACTGGCGAGTTTGCGTTTTGCTTTGGTTCATGCAAAAAAACATAAGTTTGACAGGATTATTTTTGTAATACCGTATTTGTCCATACTTAGCCAAACCGCAGAAGAAATACGCAAAGCCCTTGAAGAAGACGAAGCCATAGTTTTAGAACACCACTCCGGCTTTTTACCGGACAAGCCAGAATTTTATAAACTCCAAACAGACCGCTGGGATGCACCGATAATTTTAACCACGCAGGTGCAATTTTTGGAGAGTGTGTTTTCCGCAAAGGGTAGCGATTTGCGAAAATTGCACAGCATGGCAAACAGCGTGATAATTTTTGACGAGGCGCAAAACCTGCCAGTTAAATGTGTACATATATTTAATGGTGCAATTAATTTTTTAAGCAGTGTATGTGGTACTACAGTTTTGCTGTGCACCGCCACACAGCCACTTTTGGATAAAGTAAAGCGCAAACTTCGGCTTTCGCAGAACCCGTCTATTGCTGAATGCGGAACTTTGGCGAAGCGAACAAATATTGAATATGCCATAACGCAAGCAGGCTATTCCTACCCTGAATTAGCCGATTTTGTGATGGACAAGCACAATACATCCACACTTGTTATTGTAAATACAAAAGCCGCTGCCAAAGCTTTGTATGACGAGTTGAAAGAAATAAAAACCCCCGTACTACATTTAAGCACCAATATGTGCGCCGCCCACAGGGACGATGTGTTTGCACAATTGCGTTATAAACTAGACACAAAAGCCCCTGTCATATGTATATCCACTCAGTTGATTGAAGCAGGGGTGGACATATCGTTTGAATGTGTTATTCGTGCTGTTGCGGGGCTTGATAGTATTTTTCAGGCGGCGGGTCGATGCAACCGTCACGGGGAGTTTGGCGAGGCCAAGGATGTGTTTGTGATTAATATTGCCGGGGAAAATCTTACGAAGTTGCCGGACATAAAAATTGGTGCAGAAATAACCCGACGGCTTTGTGATGAGGGACGAGGCGAAGACATTGATGCGTATTACCACTATTATTTCCATGAACGCCGCAACATTATGGACTATCCCACCGGCGATAACGGAACTATATACGACTTGCTGTCTGCCAATAACCAAGGTTGCAATGCGTTTCGTAATAGTGGAAATAAGAAAAAAGCCCCGGCCACGCGAGCGGCACTTCGTTCGGCGGCGGATGCATTTTTTGTTATAGATCGTGGACGTAAGGATGTTATTGTCCCGTATGGGGAGGCGTTGGAACTTGTCGCACAATATTCCAATTCCTACGATTTGAGCGAAAAGCGGAAATTATTACGTTTGCTTGGCAAGTACAGCGTTTCGTTATATCAATATCAAGAGGATATTTTGAAAAATGCAAATGCGCTATACATGCAGGACGAGTTGACCATTGTAGCCGCAGGGTTTTACGACCCTGTGCGCGGAATAGATTTGGAAGGCAAGCAGGAATTTTTGATACTTTAGAGGAGTGATGAAATGGAACTAAAGCGTAACGGAGTTATGTTCAAAGTTTATGGCAGATACGCTCTATTCTCCGACCCTATTACGCGCCCAGGGGGCGAAAAATTTAGCTATCAAGTGCCAACATATCAGGCATTAAAAGGTATTTTGGAAAGCGTTTATTGGAAGCCAACATTTATATGGAACATAGATGCCGTGCGGGTTGTAAATCGCATACAAACGGAAAGCCGCGGTATGCGTCCCATAAAAATGAGCGGCGGTAACGACTTGGCGTACTATACATATTTGCGGGATGTAGAGTATCAGGTTATGGCGCACTTTGTTTGGAATCCTCACCGTCTAGAACTTGAACATGACCGAGACGAGCATAAGCACCACAACATTGCCAAACGGGCAATAAAGCAAGGTGGGCGGCGAGATATTTTTCTAGGGACGCGGGAATGCCAGGCATATGTAGAGCCATGTATCTTTGGAGAGGGTGAAAGCTTTTACGACGATTACGGAACATTGGATTTTGGGCTAATGTTTCACGGATTTGATTATCCTGACGAAACGGGTAAAAAGGAATTGTCTGTACGTTTGTGGCGGCAATCTATGGATAACGGTGTGATTGTATTTGACCCTCCTGCGGATATACCGCTTCGCCGTACAGTAAGGGAATATGGAGATAAATACGAATTTAAGCATTTCGAGGAAGGGGTGAATTTTAGCCATGAGTTGGTTCAGTAATCTAGCAGAAGCATACGATAGAGTTTCGGATATGGCTGGCATACCGGATGTAAAAGGGCATGTGTTGTTGCCACTGTATCATACGAAAGTTGCCAAAACAGACATATGCATTGCCATAAATGAAAGCGGAAAATTTCTTCGTGCTGACCCTACGCCATTAAGCATCTGTATTCCCTGCACGGAAGATTCTTCAACCAGAACAGCAGCTGCAAAACCGCACCCCTTACATGAGCAGCTTTCGTATCTAGCACTTGATGAAGAAAAGCTAAGCATGTATCTTTCCGGCATTAGTGCATGGTGTGGCTATACCCCAAAAGTTAAGGCTGTGTACGAATATATAGCAGGTGGCACTATACTCGAAGATTTGCAAAATAGCGGCATTAAGACTCAAATTAGTGATTTAACTGACACCGGAGAGAAAAAATCTGTTGCTGATATCAAAAAAGAAACGGACGAACTCAATAAGTTGTTCATTCGTTTCCGAGTGGAAATACCTGATGACCTTACCCCCAATATGTGGGAAGATAAAAACGTAACTCGTGCATGGCAGGAATATTATCAGCAATCAATTTCAAAGGCACAAGATATGTGCTATATCACAGGTGTTACTTCACCCCCAACAACCAAGCACCCAAAAGGTACAAACATGAGTGCGTTCGGTGCGAAATTGGTGAGCTGTAACGATGAGACAAACTACACATACAAAGGCCGTTTCAATAAATCTGACCAAGCCAATGCAATAAGTGCGCAAGCCAGCCAAAAAGCCCACGCTATGCTCAAGTATTTAGTTGCCGCACACGGTCACAAATGCGATACCCAAGCCATTGTCGCATGGGCTGTAGACAATGGCGAAGAACAGCTAAACCCCTTTGCAAGTACAGATTATCTATTTAACACATCAATAAAAACCGAAAACGACATCCTACAGGAGTCCCAGGGGGAACTTGCAACAGACTATACAAAAAAACTTCGTACTTCGCTTGCGGGAATGGGCAATGCAAAATCCTTGGAAAACACCCCCCGCCGTCGCCGTGTAGCCGTTGTGGCAATGGATGCCGCAACTACGGGGCGTATGGGGATTACCTTCTACCAAGATTTGCCCAAAAACCAATACATAGAGCGGATAATCCATTGGCACGAGTCTTGCCGCTGGTGGTCACGTTACGATGGAAAAGACTGCATATCTGCCCCAAGTGCAGACCGTATTATAGCGGCAGTATATGGAGAACCAAAAGGGTCTGGATACAAAAAAATACAAAAACAAGCACGAGAGCGGCTATTGTACCATATTATTTGCGGGCAGCCATTGGACAAAGGATGGATATCTGCTGCCGTTACTCGCGTAAGCCAGCCATTTTCGTATAGTAAGCAGGAAGGTGGATGGGACAATTGGCAGTGGGAGGCTGCAGTTAGCGTTACCTGTGCCATAGTTCGCAAATATTACAGCCAAAAAAAGGAGGAGTTTGATTTGGAACTTGATAAAACATGTAACGACAGGGGGTATCTGTTTGGACGGTTGTTGGCAATAGCAGATAGGTTGGAAAGCCATGCAAGATACCTGCAGGAAGGTAAAACAGGCGGCACAGACAAACGCCCAACCAACGCAGTGCGCTACATGTCCGCATTTGCGTCAAAGCCAATGCGTACGTGGAAGCTAATTTTTGGCCAGCTAAACCCATACATTCAGCGGTTAAACGGTGCGGAGTGGTACCAACAGCAAATTGACGAGGTAATGAGCCTGTTTGCACCGGATGCGTTTAGTGATAGGCCTTTGGACGGGAAATATCTACTTGGATATTCCCTACAGCGCAGAGCATTTAAAAAAGACAACCAAACTCAGGAGGATGAAAATAATGAACCTAACTAAAAAAATCGACTTCGCTATTATCATAGGTGTAAAACACGCTAACCCAAATGGCGACCCTTTGAATGGCAACCGCCCACGCACAAACTATGATGGTTTTGGTGAAATTTCGGATGTATGCATCAAGCGTAAAATTCGTAATCGCTTGATGGATAACGGGGAAGCTATTTTAGTGCAGTCAGACGACTATCGCAACGACGGTTGCCGCAGTATCAAAGAGAGGTACGATACGGTAGCTAAAGAATTTCCTAAAACAAAAAGCGGTGAAGAGCGGGCGGCATCTGCGTGTAAAACATGGTTTGACGTTCGTGCATTTGGGCAAGTATTGGCAGGTGTAGACGACACAAATGCATCTATTGCAATACGTGGGCCTGTTAGCATACAAAGTGCATTTTCGCTTGAGCCTGTGGATATCACAAGTATGCAGATAACCAAAAGCGTTAATCTTACAACCAATAAAAAAGATCCTTCGCAAAAATCTGGCGACACTATGGGTATGAAACACCGCATAGAACGCGGTGTATACGTAACCTTTGGCAGTATCAATCGCCAACTTGCAGAAAAAACAAGTTTTACAGATGCAGATGCAGAAATTCTTAAAAATGCAATGCTGCAACTTTTCGAAAATGATGAATCTTCTGCGCGTCCTGCGGGCAGCATGGAAGTGCTTAAAGTTATCTGGTGGACACATACAAACTGCGTATTGTCATCTGCAAAAATTCATAGAAGCCTGACGGTAAATGCAGATGGTACATACAGCCTAACCCCACTAGAAGGTATAGAGGTGCAAGAGTTAGATGCCGTATGACGATGAGGATTTTCTAAATATTTCGGGCATTCAGCATTTTGCTTTTTGTCGTCGCCAATGGGCATTAATTTTTGTAGAATGTCTTTGGGGCGATAATGAACTTACCATAGGTGGAACATTAATGCACAAGCGAGCGCATGACCCGTGGATTACAGAAAAACGCGGTGACTTGCTTATTACACGGGACATGCCTGTGTTTTCTCGTAATTTGGGAATGACGGGCAATTGCGATGTTGTGGAGTTTCGCCAAGATGGTGCCGGTGTTAGTATATTTGGGCGGGATGGTAAATGGTTGCCCTGCCCGGTGGAATATAAGCGTGGCCGCACAAAAACAAACAATGCCGACAGATTACAATTGTGCGCTCAAGCCATGTGCTTAGAGGAAATGCTAAGCTGTCCGCCAATAGGTACAGCGTTTATCTACTATGGCGAGACCAAGCGTAGAGAAGCCGTGGCACTGGATACAACGCTTAGATCGCAGGTTCACAATATGTTTACAGAAATGCGTGGGTATTACAACCGAGGTTACACCCCGCGGGTAAAGCCGCAAAAGGCTTGTGCTTCTTGTTCGATGAATAATGTGTGCTTACCAAAATTACCAATGAGCAGCGTAGAAGCGTATATCACAAAAAGGATTGCGGAAGGGGTTGTGGAGTGAAAAAATTGCTAAATACCTTTTACGTCACAATCCCCGATGTTTACTTGTCGCTTGATGGCGAAAATATTGTTATAAAGCAGGATGACAGCGAGCTTCGTCGTGTACCGTTACACAATTTGGAAAGTATCGTAACCTTTGGACGGCAGGGTGCAAGCCCAGCACTAATGCGAAAATGCGCACAAGCGGGGATTTCGCTTGCTTTTATGACAGAGTATGGGCGTTTTCAAGCAAGCATTGTTGGCGAGGAAAGAGGTAACGTCCCACTACGAAGGAAACAGTATCGTTATGCAGACGACGAGGCGATGTGTGTAAAAATTGCGCGTAATATGCTGGTGGGTAAACTGTATAACAGCCGCTGGGTGCTGGAGCGCACAGTACGTGACCATGCTCTGCGGGTTGATGTAGAAAAAATAAAGCGTGCAGCACAGTTTATTGCAAACACGGCTGTTTTGGTACGCGAGGCACAGACCCCTGGGGAGCTTTTTGGTTTGGAAGGGGAAGCGGCAAGTCAATATTTTTCTGTTTTTGATGAAATGATTTTGAGCAACAAGGATGATTTTTTCTTTCGCGGACGTTCCCGTAGGCCGCCTTTGGATAATGTTAATGCGTTGCTGTCATTTGTGTATACCCTTCTTACAAATGATATTGCCTCGGCGTTATCCGCCGTTGGGCTTGACCCTTTTGTAGGGTTTTTGCATAGAGACAGACCCGGGCGGCGTTCTCTTGCATTGGATTTAATAGAAGAGCTACGCGCTCCATTAGCAGACCGTTTTGTGCTTAAACTTATCAATATGCGTCAATTGACAAGAGAGGATTTTTTTCAGAAAGAAAGCGGTGGCGTTTTGCTCCGTGACGATGCAAGGAAGACATTACTGGCCGCTTGGCAAAGCCGCAAACAGGAGACGCTAGAGCACCCGTTTTTGAAAGAGAAAATACAGTGGGGGCTTGTGCCACATGTGCAGGCGTTACTTTTGGCACGTTTCTTGCGTGATGACGTGGATGAATATCCACCGTTTTTGTGGAAGTAGGGGGGTATATATGCTGGTGGTAATAACTTATGATGTGAATACAGAAACCCCTGCGGGGCAGAAGCGTTTGCGTCAAGTGGCTAAGGCTTGTAAGGATTATGGGCAACGTGTGCAGAATTCAGTTTTTGAATGTGTTGTGGATGCGGGGCAATTGTTGATGGTTAAGGAGAGATTGGTTAATTTGATTGACGCGCAGACAGATAGCTTGAGGTTTTATGTAATTGGTAGTAGTGGGAAGGGTAAGGTTGAGCATTTTGGAGCCAAGCCGTCGTTTAGTGTTACTGAGCCGTTGATTTTGTGAGATTTGTTGAGACGGTGTGGTATATGGCTTTGTGCGAACTATAAGTGATCATTGTTTTGTCGTAGGTGTCGCACCGATTGTTTTGGTGGATGTTTATAGTTTTGTGAGTTGTTTTTAGTGAAGTTTTTGTGTGACTTTGGTGTTTTTGTGGTTTTTTTGTCGCATCTTTATGTGAGTGTGAAGATGTGTGGTTTTTTGTTAGTTTGTTTTGCTGTCGCGCCCCGTATGGGGCGTGTGGATTGAAATACGCAATAGACACGATTAGTGACAGTGGTGTTAGTCGCGCCCCGTATGGGGCGTGTGGATTGAAATGCACCGCTCTATCCTATGCCAGACCCGCCGTATCGTCGCGCCCCGTATGGGGCGTGTGGATTGAAATCGCTCAAATTGCGCTTTTACATTTG
>Ga0123355_10000363_pt1 | contig 58707 bp, 50 predicted proteins | sample TergutEmb28metaG_3_FD_89872 | JGI IMG/M metagenome (GOLD analysis project Ga0123355, IMG submission 89872) | Embiratermes neotenicus P1 segment gut microbial communities from Petit-Saut dam, French Guiana - Emb289 P1 | ecosystem: Host-associated > Arthropoda: Insects > Digestive system > Gut ... | reverse complement strand
GATGACGAGGTGATCAAGTCCGGGATGACGAGGTGATCAAGTCCGGGATGACGAGGTGATCAAGTCCGGGATGACGAGGTGATCAAGTCCGGGATGACGAGGTGATCAAGTCCGGGATGACGAATATTGCGATCTTAATTTATCCTGTGTAATTAGTCGCCAACACTATGCCGGCTCATATTCAGCTTGTTCCCATGGCGGCGCGACTTTTTCTTGTGATTTGAACGATTTTACGTGATCTTCTCGTTGGAAGGTCTTGTGCAGAGCAATGTAGAAATTCTTGTCGACATCATCAAGGACACCTTCGCGTATTCTGAAACGCCAGTTTCCGGTTGGTGTGCCGGGAGTATTCGTACGAGTGTCTGCGCCATATCCAAGTATATCCTGAATTGGAACTACTGCCAATGATGAGGCGGACATGAACAAAATGCGAATCCATTCATTTATAATTGGCGAATTTGCACCGCCTATTGACCAATCACCGTTAAAGCCGGAGTAGAATAAGGCTTCCTCTCGATCTTCTTCAGAAAGCTCAAAGAACCATGCGAGCAAGGTGGTGTTGTCGTGAGTGCCCGTGTATGCTGTGGTTTCTTCAATGTAATTATGAGGCAAGTTCAGCTCATCTCCAAGGAAGCCGAACTGCATCACTCGCATTCCGCGAAAGCCTGAATCTTTGACAAGCTTTTCGACTCTGTCATCAATAATTCCGAGGTCTTCGGCTATGATTGACAATGAGAGATCGCCAAGCTCCTTCTCAAGAGTGTTAAATAATTCCATTCCCGGGCCATCTTCCCATTTTCCTGTTTTGGCTGTTGGTGCATCACCGGGAATATCCCAATATTGCTCAAAACCCCTGAAATGATCAAGTCTCACAACATCATAACGGTCAAGCGAACCCTTTATACGGTCGACCCACCACTTATAGTCGTCTTGCTTTAATAGCTTCCAATTGTATGTAGGATTTCCCCAAAGTTGGCCATCAATTGCAAAATAGTCGGGAGGCACGCCTCCTACAGATTTGAACGTGCCATCTGCACTTGCGTTAAATAGATCGCGTCTACTCCACACTTCAACGCTATCATCAGATACATAAATGGGTGTGTCGCCAATAATGGAAATCTCTTTTTCTGCGGCATATTTGCGAAGCTCGTTCCATTGTAGGTCAAAGAGCCACTGAACGAATTGATGGAATTCAATGTCTGCACTCAATATTTGACGGTACTCATTAAGAGCGTTTGTGTCATGACTACGTAAGCCTTCGTGTGGCCAGTTAAACCATGCATCATTATTAAAATGATGTCTAATGGAGATAAACAGGGTATATTCATCAAGCCAGAACGGATTGAATTCACGATATGATCTATCCGTAACACGTGAAAAAGCCGCACGAAGTACATCCCATTGCTTTTCTCTTATGAGGTCATAGTTTACAGATGAATCATCTACGTCTTGCATACGTACAGAAAGTTCAGATTCAGTGATGAGTCCCATATCGAGCAACATTCTGGGATCAATGAGCATGGGCTCACCTGCATATGTTGAAAGACATCTATATGGTGAGTTGCACATACCGGCTTGCTCTATTGGAAGAATTTGCCAGCCGTGAAACCCGGAGTCGCTAACAAAGTCGATGAATTCTCGTGCTTCTTTGCCCATGACTCCAATGCCAAAAGGGCCATATAATGTTGTTAGCGGCATTAGTACAGCGGATGACCGCGGAAATTTACGTTTTAGTGTCATAGTATTAGTAATTCCTCGTTTTCTTCACTTTTGACCACCCCGCCGCCTACGGCGGCACCCCTCCAAAGGAGGGGAATGAAGATCGCGTCTAGCCAAATTCCCCTCCTTTGGAGGGGTGCCCGAAGGGCGGGGTGGTTTAGCTTATATTGTGGACTTTGGCAACTATCTATAATTCTCAATTCATTTACACACTCCAAATTTCGGAGGCGTATCTTTTTATGACCTCATCACTTGAGAAGCAACCTGAGTGTGCAATGTTCATTGCAGACATAACATTCCACCTGTCCTTGTCTTTATACAACTTGGTCGCATCTTTTTGAGCACGGATATAAGAATCGAAATCCTTAAAGACGAAATACTCATCATTATGTGTAGTGAGAGAGTCGAAAATATGCGGAAACTCCGTGTTTAGAACATTCTTCAAGTCAGAGTTGATAAACTCATGTACAATACGCATGAGCCTTGGGTGATTGGCGAGAAATTCACGGCTGTTGTATGTGTGAGTTCGCTGCAACTCAAAGACCTCCGGCACAGTAAGTCCGAACGGAATAAAGTTGCCCTCACCAACAGCTTCAAAAATCTCAATGTTCGCGCCGTCGTATGTTCCGATGGTCACAGCACCATTCATCATGAACTTCATATTTCCGGTTCCTGATGCTTCCTTACCGGCTGTGGAGATTTGCTCACTCAAGTCTGTTGCCGGGAAGATTTTCTCCGCAATGGAGACACGATAGTTTTCTAAGAAAACCACCTTAATCAAATCTCTTACTCGTGGGTCATTGTTGATTTTATCTGCGAGCACGGATGTGAATTTGATTACTTCCTTTGCAAAATGGTAACTTGGAGCGGCCTTTCCTGCGAGAATAAATGTTCTGGGAGTTATATTAATGTTTGGATTATCAATTATCTCAAAATAAAGGTCAGCAATATTGAGCAGTAACAGAAGTTGACGTTTGTATGCATGGATTCGCTTGACCTGTGCGTCGAAAATTGAGTCAGGATTAACGATAATTCCATTATGATCGGCTATGTATTTTGCAAGTTCAACTTTTGCGTCTCTCTTAATTGCACGCATTTTTTCAAGAAATACCCTGTCATGCACTGCACCTGTTTCGTCAAGTAGCTGCAGTTTTAAAGGTTCTTTTATCCACTCACTGCCAATGGCTTCAGAAATAAGGTTGCTAAGTTGTGGATTCGCTTTGCAAACCCATCGTCTGTGAGTTATACCATTGGTCATGTTGGTGAAGCGTTCCGGGAATACTTCGTAGAAATCACGGAAGAGTTCGGTTTTAAGTATTTCACTATGCACCTTTGCAACGCCATTTATTGCATGGCTGCCAACAAGGGCGAGATATGCCATTGAAATTGAGCCGTGATTTATGATTGCCATTCTTGAAATTCTGTCCATGTCACCATAGAATTTCTCGTTAAGCTGTGCACACCAACGTCTGTTGATTTCGCAGACGATCATATATATGCGAGGTAATAGCTGTGAGAAGGAGTCCTCTGCCCAACATTCAAGAGCTTCAGGCAGTACGGTATGGTTTGTAAATGAGATGGTATTTACTGTTACATTCCACGCCTCATCCCATCCGAGTCCCTCTTCATCCATGAGTAAACGCATTAATTCAGGCACAGCAAGTGCCGGATGTGTGTCGTTGATATGCACGGATGCGTGCTCATGGAGAGAACGAATTCCTCCAAAATGCTTCTTGTGATGTGCAATTATGCTTTGTAGACCGGCAGAAACAAAGAAGTATTGTTGCTTGAGTCTTAGCATACGGTTTTCATAGTTAGAATCATCAGGATACAGCACTTCGGAAATAGCTTCTGCTGAATATTTTTGAGAAACAGCATTGAGGTAGTCGCCGCTGGAGAATGAACCAAAGTCAAATTGTTGCAGTGATTCGGCACTCCACATACGCAAGATATTTACAGTTTCGCTTCCTTGTCCGGGTATGGGTACATCGTATGGCATGGCGACAACGGATTCATAATTCTCATGGTTGAATACCATTTTGCCGCTAGAATCCATTTCTTCGCGTATGTTGCCGTAGAACTTAACCAGCACTGCTTTGTGAGGTTGCTTAACTTCCCATACAGATTCGATTTTCAGCCAGTTATCAGGCATTTCAATTTGATAACCGTCTACTATTTTTTGCTCAAACAATCCATACTTATATCGGATTGTACATCCGTTTCCGGGGATGCCCAAAAACGCAAGTGAATCCATGAAGCATGCGGCAAGTCTGCCAAGTCCGCCGTTACCGAGTCCGGGGTCGAGCTCGACATTATATATAGTGCGAGGGTCAAGCCCAAGCTTTTTGAGTGATGATTCACAGACATCTTTTAGACCGAGAGCCATGACATTACGCTCAAGCATTGGTCCGAGTAGGAACTCAAGGGAGAAATAGTATACTTGCTTCTCTTGCTTGCGATACGTTCTTGCCATGCTTTTTGTTCGAGTCTTCATTATTTGGTCTCTGATAAGGGAAGATAGGGCAATGTAGCAGTCATCAGGGGTAGCTTCTTCTATCGTGATGCCACGCATTACCTCCAACTTATCAAGGAATAACATGGAAAATATATCCGGATCATTATAATTTACAAATGGGAAACCTTTATTTGTGTTCTGTTCTTCTAACATCTATTGTGAACTCCTTTCAAGAGAAAATTCCGGCTTGGTAGCTTTGGATGGTTATTTCTTCAATATTCTCACCTCTAATGAGGTCGAAATTAAACTTTGGTGCATTTATTGTTCTGTCTGTGTCCGAGAGGTTGATTGCGATGAGAACTTGATTGCCGCCATCATCGCCACGTGTAAAGGCGAAAACACCCGCACGCGCTTCAATCAACTTGTATTCGCCCGTCTTAAAGCAACTTTGTTCTTTTCTGATTCTTGCCAGTGCTTTGTACCACGACAGAAGGTCTGTATCTTCGTCCCCCCATGGATAGCAACGTCTGTTAAACGGATCGGCACCGCCCTCCATTCCGACTTCGTCCCCATAATATACGCAGGGGACACCGGGTAGGGTGAATTGTAAAACCGAAGCGAGTTTTAAACGTTTCTTCGAAAGCTCTCGCTGTTCATCAGTCAGTTTAAAGTGTGACATGGCCGGCTTACCCTCGGGGAAAGCGGCACCGCTTAGTGCGGTTAGTATGCGCATGGTGTCATGTGTTCCCAAGATATTCATTAGCGAATCAAGTACATTTTTTGGGTAGTTCTTGCACAGTGACGCCATGGTATCTGCGAGCAAACTTACATTTCCGCTGATAACGGATTCGATAATTGCATCTTTCAGCGGATAATTTGTGACTGAATTAAGTTGTCCGCCCTGAAAGTAGCGTCGTCGATAGCTGTATGCTATCTTGTTTGAAGCGTCCTCCCAAACCTCTCCGGCAATGTATGTGTCGTCTTTCTCTCTTCTCATTGCCTGGCAGAGCGGGTCTAATAGTATATCCGGAACTTCGTCAACAACGTCTAATCGCCATCCGGCAACGCCTTTTCGCATCCAGTGTGCAATGACTCCATTTTCGCCACAAAGGAAATCTTTGTATTGCTCATTGCTCTTGTTTAATGCCGGTAGTAGCTCGATGCCCCACCAGGATGCATATGTTCCGTCATCGTTGAATTGGAACCAATCGCGATAGGGTGAATCTTTGCTTTGGTATGCACCGATGCTGTCATATTTTCCATATCTGTTGAAGTAAACACTATCACTGCCAACATGGTTAAACACGCCATCGAGGATTACCTTCATACCGCGTGTACCGGCTTCTTTGCAGAGTTTTTCTAAAGCTTCGTTGCCGCCAAATGCCGAGTCAACATTCATGAAATCGCCGGTGTCATATTTGTGGTTTGAATCTGCTTCAAAAATTGGGCTCAGATAAATACAGTTTACTCCAAGCTCTTCAAGATAAGGAAGCTTATCTATAACACCATAAAGGTTGCCGCCGAAGAAATCATTGTTTCGGACGATTCCCTCTTCATCGGGTAGGAAGTACGGACAGCCGCCCCAATCATATCTATGTATCGTGCCGGGTGTCGTACGCATCTGCCAATCGCCGCAGAATCTGTCTACGAAAATGTGATACATGATGCCGCCCCAAATCCATTCAGGTTGTACAGCATCAGGCTTGCAAACTGTGACTTGAAATGCCTCGCCACCGTTTTCGGGAAGACGGAATGGTTGTCTCTCGCCGTGAACATGGTCGATTAGGAAATGATACCAGAACAAGCCTTCATTTTCGAAATTGAACTCTGTCTTGTAGACGTCATATACTCCGCTTACATGGTCGAAATCCATTATGAGCTCTTGTGCATTGCCGCCGTCAAGCGATATGTAACAGCGAGGGTTTATCATTTCGCCTCTGCGAAGCTTTATTCGAAGTGTAAGCGTTTCGGGTGCTTCAATCGCTCCGCAAGGGCTTCTAAAATACTGGTTTGTTTCGTCAAAAATGTACATTGCTAATTCAAAGGGTCCTTTCGTTTGGTAAAATATTTTGGGGATGACGGGGGTGTAGCGTCGGTTCGGGGGATCCCGGATCAAGTCCGGGATGACGCGAATGGATTGCAATAATGCTAAATCCTAGCCCTTAAGCTCGCGATACAGGTCGTTGTATTCTCGTGCAGATAAGTTCCAGCTAAAGTCAACATTCATTGCGGATTTAACTAAGTTAGTCCAATCATCGGGGCGATTCTTGTATAAATCAAGAGCTGCGACAACGGTATCCATCAATGCAGTTGTCGTGTAATTGTCAAATACAAATCCGTTACCATCACCATGTCGGCAATCTCTGATCGTATCTGCAAGGCCGCCTGTTCTTCGAACTATAGGCACAGTGCCATAGCGGCTGGCAATCATTTGAGCAAGCCCACAAGGCTCACTGCGTGACGGCATGAGTAGCACATCAGAACCGGCATAAATCATACCGGCGATTTCCGGATTAAATGCGATACTTACAGCCACGTTATCAGGATTGCTTAGTGCTTTTTCTTCGAAGAATAATTCATACGCATGTTCACCTGTACCTAGAAGCAAGAATTGAACATCTAACTTCATTAGGTCATCAAACATATATGTGATAAGGTCGATACCTTTATGTGAGACTAATCGAGAAACTACACAAATGAGCATTTTTTCGGGGGATTGCTCTAAATCAAAGAAGCCTTGCAGCTTTGCTTTGCTGGCTGCCTTGCCACTTAGATCATCAGTCGTGTATGTATGTTCTCCTAATAATGGATCTGTTTCGGGATTGTATGTTTTTGTATCAATACCATTTATGATGCCCGACAACTTGTGAGAGAATTCCCTGATAACAGGCTCAAGACCGTACCCGCCGGCAACCTGAATCTCACTTGCATATGAAGGGCTTACGGTTGTAACTTTATCAGCACAGACGATTGCACCTTTCATTAGGTTAATGCATCCGTCATACCAGACAATACCGGAGTGTGCATCAGACATCTCAAAGACATCACCCATTATATAATCGGGCATTTGACCTTGATACTCAATATTATGGATGGTATATACAGTTCTGATGTTTGGATAAACTCCAGTAAATTGTGTTTTCAAATATATTGGTACAAGAGCAGTTTGCCAGTCATGTGAGTGGATAATATCCGGCACAAACCTGGTGACATCAAGCACAGCGAACACAGCTTTACAGAAGAATGCGAAACGCTCGCCATCATCTGGATAGCCGTATGCATTTTCTCTGTTGAAATAGTAATCATTGTCAACAAAATAATATGTTACGCCCTCGTGTGACAACTCATAAACACCACAGATATGTGTTCTCCACGCCAAACTGACCTCAGCCGACCCGAGGAATGTCATTTGTGGTTGGTACTTATTTCTAAACTTTGCATATAAGGGGGCAACAACTCGAACATCTAAAGAGCTGTCATGTTCTGCAAGAGCACTGGAGAGTGCTCCGGTGACTTGTCCCATTCCTCCGGTTGCGATAAATGGCACAACCTCTGACACTGCGTGTAGTATTTTCATTCTTTCGTATTCAGGCACTAAAATTTACCTCCTATTATTATATAGAGACAGATGAACCATCCCTTTTCTTCGCGTATATTATATAACTCGTCCGCGTTCGATATATACAGGATATGTGCGGTATCCCATCATGCTTCTATTCTCCGATACAACAACGGAGTTGTCGGTGATTATGCACTCAAGGGTTGCGTTGTCTTCCACAACTGTACCATCTTGGAGGACACAGTTCTTGATGACCGCACCTGTCCCGATTTTTACATTACGGAAGATTGTGCTATTTATAACGGTGCCGTTGATTTGACAGCCGTCTGCAACGAGGGAGTTCTGTATGTTCGCATCCTTGCCATATTTTGTTGGAAGAGAGTCTCTACTGTTTGTAAAGATCTGACGTCCTTCAAAATCGAAAAGCGTATTTCTATTATCGATATCCAAAATTTCCAGATTGCTATGGAAAAAGGTTTCGACGGAGCAAATATGTGTTGAATATCCTTTGAATTCATAAGCACGCACATCCAGACGACTTAGTGCATCTGCGAGCAAAACACGTGAGAAACGCAGCATTCCGCAGTTCTTTTCGCCGGCTACAAGCTGTATGAAATGACGCTTATGCATGATGTATGCACCAAGTGATACATTAACACTATCGGCATTTGGTGGAGCGAGCTCAACACCGGTTACACGATCTTCTTCTGAAATAACGAGGGCGACTGTGCTTTCACGCTCGCCGGATGTTATTTTTTTCTTTGTGAATATCGCAGTCACATCAGCACCGGCCTTCATATGTGTCTGAAACGCTTTGCGGTAATCCATATTGTAAACCGAGCTACTGTCAGCGACCAGAACATATTCATCGTTTTTTTCCGTGAGAAATTCTGTGGCTCTTTGCAACGGGCCATCAAGCTCATTGTTGACAGTCCTTCGCTCATCAGCAAGATATGGAGGGAAGAACGTGACACCACCGGATTTACGTGCAAGGTCCCAATCTTTACCCATACCGATATGATTAATCAGTGACTGGTAGTGGCTATTAAGTATCATGCCTATTGTGTTGATTTTAGAATTTACCATGTTTGACAGTGTAAAGTCAACAAGGCGATATCTTCCGGCAAAACGTGCTGCGGAAAGTGTTCTTATGGGGCATCCATCACTGGCACGATCGGGATGTGGATCGCAAAGACATAATCCTATCATTAGTCGTTACCTCCTTCTTCGTTTTCATTTGAGCTTTGCTCGAATACAGTCCCTCGTGAATAAACATTGAGCTTGCCGCCATCTTCCCGTGATTCACCGGCAACAGCTCCATCGGGAACGACTGTATCTTCGTCGAGAATTGAATAGTTAACAACGGAATTTTTGCCGATTCGGGCGTTCTCCATGATGACGCTGTCTTTAACAACTGCACCCTCTTCAACGATAACTCCGACGGACAATATGCTGTTTTCAACGCTACCATAAATCTCGCAACCTTCAGTGATTAGCGTGTTCTTTATACTTCCTGTTGGTGCAACAAAATGTGGCGGACGGCCTTCGGATTTAGAAAGGATATGCCAGTTTTCAAATCCAAGGTGTAGATCATCAAGCAAATCCATGTTTGCCTGCCACAAGCTTTCTTCAGTTCCAACATCTTTCCAATAGCCGTCAAAACGGTAAGCAAAGAGCTTCAGACCATCTTCAAGCATTTTTGGAAGAACATCGCTTCCGAAGTCGTTTGTTGAGTGGGGATTTTCTTCATCTTCATTCAGATATTTCTTCAAAACTCGCCAGTTAAATATATATATACCCATTGAAGCGAGGTTGTTCTTGGGGTGTTCAGGTTTTTCCTGAAATTCGATAACACTATCATCCTCTGCTGTATTTAATATGCCAAAGCGGCTTGCATCTTTGATGGGCACTTCAATAACGGCTATTGTGCAATCGGCATCTCTACTCTTATGATCATCAAGCATTGCTCTGTAGTTCATCTTGTATACATGGTCAGCAGCAAGAACAAGTACGTATTCCGGTGCGAAAGACTCGATGAAATTCTCATTTTGATAAACTGCATTTGCAGTACCGCTGTACCACGCTGTGCTACCGGGCTTGCTATGTGGAGGCAAAATAGATACGCCACCTTGAAGCAAGTCGAGATCCCAGTGTTGACCTTTTCCGATGTACTCGTGTAGTTGTAGCGGTTGATATTGAGTCATAATGCCGACGGTATCAATACCGGAGTGGACACAGTTAGTCAGCGGGAAATCGATAATCCGATACTTTCCACCAAATGTGACCGCGGGCTTTGCTACTTCTTCCGTCAATGACTTGAGTCGTGACCCACGTCCGCCGGCAAGCAACATTGCAATACATTCTTTCTGCTCGTAAGCTCTCATGCCTTACCACCTCTCATTATTTTATATTAGGGTATAGGGTTTAGTAGGGTAAACTATCAGTGTTGTCAACTTAAGCGTTGATTCACGTATATCGTCATTGCGGCCCCCGAGCCGCAATCTCCTGAATATAGCGTCGATTCAAGGGATCCCGGATCAAGCCCGGGATGACGGGTTTACTAGCCCCTAAACCCTAGTAATACAGACTATTGCTAATGGGGGTGCTTTTATTGAAACGCTGTAATCAAAACCGTGCAGTGGTATCTCTTCGGCTTCTATTTCACCGTCGTTGGTATGACCCCAGCCACCAAATTCTTGACAATCGGAGTTAAAGACCTCTTTGTATGTTCCGGCTTCCGGAACGCCTATTCTGTAGTCTTCACGTAGTACCGGAGAAAAATTGATAAGTGAAATGTTGTCGCTACCACTCTTGTCGGTCCGGATAAAAGCAATCGTGTTCTGATCACGGTCACTGTCGCTGATCCATTTGAATCCATCCCATGAGAAGTCGATTTCCCATAGAGCGGGGGTTTTTAAGTAAAATGCATTGAGTTCTTTTACATATTTCTTTAGATTACTATGCATTGGGTAGTCAAGCAAGAGCCAGTCGAGCCCTGTTTCTGTGTCCCATTCTCTAAACTGACCAAACTCGGCACCCATGAATGTGAGCTTCTTGCCGGGATGTGTCATCATATATCCTAAGAAAACTCTAAGTCCGGCGAATTTCATCTCGTATTCGCCCGGCATTTTATTCAAAAGTGATCTTTTGCCGTGAACTACTTCGTCATGGGAGAGGGGAAGTATGAAGTTTTCGGAAAATGCATAAAAGAATGAGAATGTAATCTTATTATGTATGCCATTTCTGTAAAGGGGGTCGGTTTCGACATACTCCAGCATATCGTTCATCCAGCCCATGTTCCACTTCATGTTGAAGCCAAGTCCGCCGTCTTCAATTGGCTTTGTGACGAGGGGCCATGCTGTAGATTCTTCGGCAATCATTAATGCATATGGTATTTCAGCAAAAACTGCTGTATTAAGCTTTCTAATAAAGGCTGTCGCATCGTAATTTTCGTTGCCGCCATCAGTGTTTGGCGTCCATTCGCCGGCTTTTTTGCCATAATCAAGGTATAGCATTGAGCTTACGGCATCCACTCTAAGCCCATCTGCATGATAGACGTCCATCCAGAAAATGGCATTTGAGACAAGAAAAGATTGAACTTCGGTTCTGCCGTAGTCAAAATAGCGAGTACCCCATTCAGCGTTTTCTATTCTATCTTCACCTTGACATTCATAGAGCTGACCTCCATCAAAGTCGATAAGACCATGCTCGTCTTTGGGGAAGTGTGATGGTACCCAATCAAGAATGACACCGATGTCTGCTTGATGGCACAAGTCGATGAACTTCATGAAGTCATGCGGAGTACCATAGCGTGTTGTCGGTGCATAGTAACCGCAAATCTGATAGCCCCAGGAACCGCCAAACGGATGTTCCATTACAGGCATAATTTCGATATGCGTATAGTTCATATCTTTTATATATGGAATTAGCCTGTCGGCTAACTCTATGTAGCTGTAGGCATTGCCATCAGGCTTTCGCATCCACGAGCCCAGGTGAACCTCGTATATGTTCAGCGGAACGTCAAGGTTGTTTCGATTGCTGTTTTTCTCTTGCCATTCCTTGTCTTGCCACTCATATCCATTAAGGTCAAAGACTATGGATGCGGTATTATTGTCTGTCTCTGCACAGAATCCATATGGGTCTGACTTTAAGACTGTCTTGTTATATCCTGACGTGATGGCATACTTATATCGTTGCTCTTGTTGTATTCCGTCAAGGGTTATCTCCCACACTCCGCCATCGGTGATGCGGGACATACTCAATTCGTTTTCGCCCCAGTTGTTAAAGTCGCCGACCAGATGTACGGACTTTGCTTTTGGTGCCCATGTTCTGAATACCGCAACTCCGGTCTTGGAGTCAAAATGGCATCCAAGCAGCTCATATGCTCGATAGTTTGTGCCTTGGTGAAATAGGTATAGGGGAAGTTCATTATTTATAACCATATTAGCCATTCTATGCTCCTATCTATGTTGTTAATGTATCAATTTTATGTGCACGTACACATTATACATCATATTGCGCAAAATTGGTACAAAAAGTTGTGTTGTGTCGTGCTGTGTATATGACACAATTTCGTAACACTACTTCGCCTTTTTGCGTTTCTTTTCCATCTTGGCGAGTATCTTCATTGCTTTTTTGTAGTCGTTTTTTCTTTCTCCGGAGTATAGTGCTTCTTCGTCAGTGGGTTCCCATCCGAATTGCTTATATATGTTTATGGCTTTATAGCTCCATGTTTGTGTGTTTAAAAACATATCGACATCGCCTTCTATTTCTTTTAGAAGTTGTGTTACACGCGATACCAGTGCTTTGCCGAGTCCCAGGCCTTGGTGGTCTTTGTCGACGCTGACCCAGTGTAGCCATGCTCGTCTTTCTTCCTCAACAAATCCCCACCATGCGGTCGCGGTTGCTACTTTTTTGCCGTCGACTGTTTCAATGAACAGGCAGCGACGGTAGAGTTCATCTTTTTCCGGGAATTCCTCTTTAAATCTCAAAATAGCCGCGAATTCTTCGTCAAATTCACCTGCAGATGTTTCTATTCGTGCCCAGTCAGCTTCATTGCCGTCTTGATAGAACACGAATCTAAAGCCTTCAGGAAGCGGGTAGTCGGGGGTGGGAGTTCCGGCTTTTCTGATCATCTTTAAATTTGCATATGGTATGGATTTATCTAACATAAATAGTTCCCCTCGGTTCTGTAATCTGCTACTTATTGTACTATCTGCAATAAAATATGTAAAGTCGATGATGTATTTTCTTGCAACGTATGTTACAATATCATAGTGCAAATCAACAAAAACAAATAGCAAGAGGTAGATACTGAGTGAAAAACATTACTGATTATGAAAATACGGCGATGCTTGACTTTTCGGAAAGTGAGCGTGACGTGATTAAAAAGCGATTTGACAGCATTGTCGATAGCTTTTCTGCGTTAGACGCATATGACACTGATGGGGTCGAGCCTGCTTTTACTGTGCTGGATACACAAAATATAATGCGTGATGATGTTGCTGTGAGCACGGCAACGAGAGAGGAAGTTCTTGCAAATGCACCGGAGCAAAACGACGGATACTTCCAAGTGCCGGCAACAATAGAGTAAGAGGTAAGTATGAATTATAAAGCAATTATTTCAAATTCAATAATGCAAAAGGGGAAGCTCGCGACTGCGGGGTCGAAGATGCTTGAAGATTTTATTTCGCCGATTAATGCTAATGTTGTGGAACTTCTTGAGGCGGCGAACGTCAAAATCATTGGCACAGGCGAATCTGACGAGTTTGGCATAAGTGGCTTGTTCGGTGAGCTGACGGACGTGTTTGCTGATGATGGTGTTGTTGGAGCTGTGGCGAGCGGTAAGGCTGACGTTGCTTTATGCAACGATTATACAGGCTCAATCAGCTATGCTACGGCATCGAAAGCCTTGTGCTATATACATCCGACATACGGTACAGTATCACGCTATGGCGTTATACCGGCTGTGTCATCGATTGATCAAGTGGGCATCATATGCAAATCTCCCGAGGCGGGGTTTGATGTCTTAAAAATAATTGCAGAATATGATGCAAAAGATGGTGTGATGTCACCGGAGTTCAGTGCGGCAAAGAACAGTTCCGGAGAGGGAAACGATATTCGAACAGCCGAGTTTGAACCTAAGTTCGCCGAAGTCTACACGCAAATTATGCAGATTCTATGCTGTGCCGAGCTTAGCAATAATATAAGTAGATATGATGGAGTGAAGTTTGGCTACAGGGCGAAAGATTATAATGGACTGCAAGAGCTATATGTAAAGACTCGCACCGAGGCGTTCGGAGAAGATACGAAGCTAGCAGCCATTCTTGGGACAATGGTATTGTCTAATGAGAATTATTCGAGATTTTATGACAAAGCTATGCGGCTGCGTAGACAAATTATGGAGTCGCTAAATTTTGATACATATGATGTGGTTATAGGACGTGGAGCGGAATCTGCTTCACTAGCAGTGGCATCACGACTTTGTGGACTGCCGTCTGTTACCACTCATGACTGTACATATGTTGCAAATGTCGGGTGTGAATCAGTGCTGAAAGTAGCTTGTATCGGAGGTGAAAGTGCATGAAATATGAAGTAGTCATGGGATTAGAGGTTCATGTGGAGCTTTCGACAGAATCAAAACTGTTTTGCTCATGTTCGGCGAAGTTTGGTGCTGACCCTAACGAGAATACTTGCCCTGCGTGTGTAGGCATGCCTGGATTTCCAACTGTTATAAACAAGAGGGCGATTGAACTTGCGATTGCCGCCGGGCTTGTTACAAATTGTGATATATCACCGGTTATAACATTTGATAAAAAGAATTATTTCTATCCTGACTTGCCGACAGGATATCAGATAACTCAGCTTTTTGCACCGATTTGTACAAATGGATGCGTGAAGCTGGAGAGTGGCAAGCAGATCACACTAAAGCAAATTCACATTGAAGAAGATGCCGGAAAACTCGTGCACGAGCCACGTTCACGCACTTCACTTGTTGATCTAAACCGTGCGTCGGTGCCCCTTATTGAGATTGTTTCTAACCCTGATTTCAGCACCGCAGAGGAAGTTACGGAATATCTCGACAAATTGCGACTACTGCTAAGCTTCGCCGGTGTTTCTGATTGCAAGATGCAAGAAGGTTCAATGCGTTGTGATATCAATATTTCGGTTCGTGAAGAAGGATGCGAGGTGCTTGGCACTCGCACAGAAATAAAGAATATGGACTCGCTCAAAGCCATTGCTCGTGCGATTGAATATGAGGCACAAAGACATATTGATGCACTTGAAACGGGTAGTGAAGAACTTGTACAAGAAACTCGTCGTTGGGATGATGATATCGGTATGACTTATTCTATGCGTGAAAAATCAGGCGAAGCGGATTATCGCTATTTTCCAAATCCCGAGCTTATGCCTATTCACATTGATGAGGGTTGGATTGAAAGTGTTCGTTCTGAACTACCTGAACCCGCCCATGAGAAGTATGAGCGAATGACAGGGTCGCTTGATTTGCCCGCACATGACAGCAAGGTTATCTCCGGAAGTCAGACATTGTCTAAAATTTTCGATGAAGCGTTGACCGGTGTTGGAAAGCCAAAGCAGGTTTCAAACTGGATAATCGGTGAGCTTCTTGCGATTGCAAAAGATTTGGACATTAACGAAGATGATATTGATATAGATACATCGAAATTCGCCACCATTATAAAGATGGTGGACGAGGGCAAAGTGAATCGCAGTGTCGGCAAGAAGGTCTTAGAGAAGGTGTTTGAAGATGATGTCGATCCTGAAGCGTATATTGAGGAAAATTCTTTGGGAATGGTGAGCGACACAGGGTTCTTGGAGTCGGCGATAAATGAGGTTTTGGCCGAAAACGAGAAGTCTGTAGCGGAGTATCGTGGTGGTAGCCAAAAGGTGTTTGGTTTCCTGGTCGGTCAGGTGATGAAGAAGACTGCCGGCAAAGCGGATCCGCGGTCTGTGAATGAGTTGCTACGGAAGACTTTGGGGGACTAAGCGGTTTAACCACCCCGCTGCTACGTAGCACCCCTCCAAAGGAGGGGAATTAAGAACGTGTCTAGCCAAATTCCCCTCCTTTGGAGGGGTGCCCGAAGGGCGGGGTGGTCAATTGTAAGAAAAACTAAAATCCTCGCTATCTTGATGAAAAATTATTTTTTTGAATGCAACTTTTTCTGCACTTGATGAGTGTTACTTATATAAAATAGAGGTTTTTATGGACATACAATTGATTTTTAATGTTGTTGTGATTATGCTACTGGTTGTCTTGGTGGTACTGCTTATTGCGGGTAAGAGCAAATCGAACGTTGACAAAATCGCTGAAATTCTTCGTAGGAGTAAGGATGAGCAGCGTGAGAGCGATTCAAGACAGCAGGAGAACTTTTATCGTCAAATATCTGATAGTTCTACCGAGCAGTTTAAACGCTTTGGTGTGGTTCAGGAGAGTATTCAGTCGACTTTGCAAGGCAATCGCGAGGAAACGAATAAGCAACTTCGCGAGTTTCAAATGCAACTGGATAGCAGGCTTTCGTCGATTCAGCGTGATAGTGCCGGAAATATCGAGAAGGTCAACGAGACTCTTGAAAACAAAATGAAAGCTCTGCAAGAGAGTAATGAGAAGCGTTTGGAACAGATGCAGGGCGTGGTTGACGAGAAGCTGCAAAAGACACTTGAGTCTCGTTTGGCACAGTCCTTTGAGATAGTCAGCAAGCAATTGGAAAGCGTTCAACAGGGGTTGGGTGAGATGAAGAACCTTGCCGCTGATACAAAGAGCTTGCGAAACGCTCTTACAAATGTCAAAGAGCGTGGCACATATGGAGAGGTGCGACTTGAGAAGTTGCTCTCTGATATCCTGGCACCGGGTCAATATGAAGTGAATGTTGAGATTGCAGACAGAAAACGAGTAGAGTTTGCCGTTAAGTTTCCCGGGCAAGGGGATGAGCCGCTTCTATTACCGATTGACTCGAAGTTCCCGATTGAGGATTATAACCGCCTGATTGAAGCTGAAGATAAGCAGACAATTGATGATGCACGCAAATCTTTGGCACAGGCTGTACGTGTTGCCGCAAAAGAAATTGCGGACAAGTATATCATGCCACCCAAGACAACGGATTTTGCATTAATGTTCTTGCCAACTGAGGGGCTATATGCTGAAGTGGTGCAGAATGTGGCATTGTTTGAGGAACTAAGGGTTAAGCATAAAGTTGTAGCGGTAGGTGCAACAACGCTTTCAGCATACTTGAGTTCGCTTCAGATGGGCTTTAAGACCTTGTCTATGGAGAAACGATCATTAGAGGTTTGGGACACATTACGTGCAGTTAAAGCAGAGTTTATAAAGTTCGGAGAGGTGCTTGAGAGAGCACATAAGCAGATACAGACGGCGGATAAGACGCTGGAAGACCTTGCAGGAACCAGGGCAAGGGCAATGCATAGAAGATTGCGGAATATCGAACTACTCGATGCTGAAGAGATTGAGGCCCAAAATGGGCCACAACCAAAATTACTAGGTGAGAACGACACTCCGTTATTTATAGAGTCACTAGATGACGATTTTGAGGAATAACAGTTCAATTCAATTTTCGACTTCTATAAGTCGAAAATATCAAGTTTTCAAAAGGAGATTGTACTCCTACTGAAAGGCGTTCCGCCTTAGAGAGGCGGGGGTCTTAACCCACATATTGACTTTGTCAAGACCCCCACTTCAAACGCCAAAAGCGTTAAGTGGCGGGAAAGATAAGAGGATGAATGAAAGAGAGGATATGAAATGACTTGCAAAAATTGCGGATCAGAAGTAGTTGCAGGTAATAAGTTCTGTGCAAAGTGCGGTACAGCACAAGTAGTTGAAGCTCCAGCGGCACAGGTAGCAGATGCGTCTGCACCGGTACCGACCGTGGAGGCATCGCCGACGCCGGCAGCTCCGGTAGAACCGACACCTGTAGCACCTGTGGCTACTGTAGCTCCGGTAGAACCAACAACACCAGCACAAACTGGAAGCCCAGCTGTAGAAACGGTCCCTGTACAACAGCAGCCTGTGCAACCAGCATCGCCACAACAACCTGTGCAGCCTACACAGCCATATCAACAGCAACAACCCGCACATCCGTACCAACAGCAACAACCGGCACATCCGTACCAACAAGGGCAAGCATACCAACAGCAGCCTGTACAACCCGCACAGCCATATCAATCGCAACAATATCAATATGGACAACCTTATCAGCAGACTCCGCCTCCGGATGGACCTAAGAAACAAATTAAGTGGAAGATTATTGCACCAATCGCTGCTACAGTAGCCATAATTGCTGTTGCTGCAATCATACTTGTTATGTTCCTGAACTCGCCTATGAGAATCGCATACAATGCGATATCGAATTTTGGTGATGAGATCAGTGAGCGTGTTGATGGCACTCCACTTGAATTGTTTGGAATGTTGTTAGAAAGTATGGAAGATGGCTCAGTAACAGTCGAGTTTGATTATCAAGATAATAGTGACTGGATGTTTACCGGGCCTGATATTAGTGGTGCGATAACGCTCCATGCAGACTATGAAAGCAGACAATATGCCGCCGAAGCATCAATGCTCATTGATGGCTTTGAGTTAGACTTTGATTTTCATTTTAATAATGAGTCTATGGCTTTTCGCATACCCCAAATCGACAACAACTTCTATGGAATAATATTTGAGACATTTGCGGATGACTTTAGGGAGTTCGCCAATATAGTTGGTCTAAGTCAAAGAGAAATTGCAGAAGCCATCGAAATGATAGAGGCATATGAGAGATGGATGAATATGCAAGCGGACATGGATGGCATATATGAGAAGTATGAAGAGCTTTTCGCAGATTTCCTAGACGATGTGGACGTAAGTATAAGTAGAGTTAACTATGTACATGGTAGAAGTGTAAGTGCCAGAAGAATAGACTTCGTGGCAACTGCTGAAATGTTTGTTAACTTCATGGAAGACTACATTAACATGCTTGATGACGATGAAGATATGCGTGCATTGTTTGCACAAAGTGATGCATTTATGGAAATTATGGATCCCTTTGGATCTAGTGGTTCAGTCTTTGACGAAATGATTCGTGACCTGCGTTCTATGATGCGTGAGCTGGACGGCCTGGAAGGTTATATGACATTCTCTATGTACGTTGGAAGCGGTAACAGGCTCCTACGTATGGAACTGGACATGAACTTTGGATTTGACGAAGAGCTTGAGCGAGTTGTAGTAGCACTTGACTTAGGTGAGTCGGCTAGTGATGCATGGAGACTCAGTGCAGATGCCCCTGATGGTTCTGAATTTATACTTGATTGGGAAGTAAATGATACGTCAAATGGCGGAGAAACTATAGTCAGAGCAATAATGAATGATCGTCGGTCAAGCTTTGAATATGAAGTAATACTCGATTGGTCGGACAGAGGGGACTTCACATTATCGTTTTATGAAGGCTGGCATGCTGAAACAGTTCTGACCGGCAACTATACGAGTAATGCTTATGGCTTCGAACTTTGGCTCTATGATTTGATAGATAGCGACTGGGACTGGAGTGATGAATCTCTTGATATTGGGATATCAACAGCACGTCGTACAGAGAGCCTGGAGCCGGTTGACTTTATTAATATCTCTGACTGGGGACAACGAGTTGTTGACATGATGGACGATTTCGCAGACGATCTGTTTGATCAAATGTTTGGTTTTCCGGATGTTGATGATTGGGATTTTGATTTACCGGACATTGAGTTGCCTGTGATCGATCCGGACCCGGACCCGGATCCGGCGGACGACGATGACGACTTTGTGCTTCCATGGGACACAGGTAGAGATCTATCAGATTCTGAACTATTAGGATGGTGGGATGTCTACGGCGGTGATAACATACTTTTCTTTGAAGACCCGTTATTTGTAGTGTTTGATGAGCTCGGACTGGCTTCTGCCGGATTGAATTTCGGTATGTTTTATGAAGATGGCAATAACTTGACGATTATAGCAAACTTTGGAATGGGAGATACGTATGAGTTCACCTTCGAGTTTGTTGGCGACTTGCTGGCAATAACTGACAGCACCGGTGCTACAATGTATCTTGAGTTCATGTGGAGTTAATTGTGCAGGTCAAAGTACAGGTCAAATAATTAATTCTTGACTTTTACTACAATACAGTGTATTATCATCTAGCAATAGTAAGCAGAACGGCAACCCCGTCCTCACCCAACCGCCATATGAGCGCGTTGTGGTCAAGAGCCTAGAGCGATATTTGGGCGACACGAAGCTTTGACTTTTATCGAGTTTTTTAGCAACAAGTGTTTTATGAGACGGGTGCAATAGTGCCCGTCTTTTACTTTGCGAAAGTAGGTAAGAATGTTCTAGAGCGGCTTCAATGTGAAGCACAATATGTATGGTTTTGTGGAGGTGTTTTCTAATAAGCAACGTGAATTATCAAATCAATGAGGACATTACAGATGCCGAGGTTCGTCTCATAGATGAAGATGGAACTCAACTAGGGATCATGTCATCAGAAGCTGCAATGCAAATTGCAATCGAAAAAGAAGTTGACCTTGTTAAAATCGCGGGCAATTCAAAGCCGCCTGTCTGCAAAATTATGGATTACGGCAAGTATCGATACGAGCAGTCAAAGCGTGAAAAAGAGTTGCGCAAGCATCAACATATTGTTGAGGTTAAAGAAATACGTATGTCACCAAGTATCGGCGACAATGATTTCAAAACAAAGTTAAATAATGGTATGAAGTTCCTTAGAGAAGGCGACCGCCTAAAGGTTACAGTCCGATTCCGAGGCAGAGAAATGGCACATACCAATATTGGCGAGAAGTTGCTTTTGAGATTTGCCGCGGAATGTGAAGAGCTGGGTAATGTCGATAAGAACCCAAAACTCGACGGCAGACATATGTCATTGTTTCTAACGCCTAAGCAAACAAAAAGCTAGAACAATTTGAAGTATAAAACAGCGTTACCCAAAGCGCGTTGTTTTGGGTAGCATTGCTGTGTAGCGCTTAGTAGCATATACAAAATAACAAAGGGAGAAATTAACTATGCCGAAAATTAAGACACATAGTGGGGCAAAGAAAAGATTCAGCCTTACGAAATCAGGGAAGGTTAAGCGCGCTCGTGCGTACAAGAACCACATTCTCAACCATAAGACAACAAAGCGTAAGAGGAATCTACGTAAGGGCGCATACGCCGATGTCACAAACGAAGCCGCAATCAAACAAATGATTCCGTACAAATAGGAGGTAAGCAACATGGCCAGAATTAAAGGTGCTGTAACAACACGTAAAAGAAGAAAAAAAATATTAAAGCTAGCAAAGGGCTATTGGGGCTCAAAATCGAAGCATTTCAAAATGGCGAACCAAGCTGTTATGAAGTCGCTCACCTATGCGTACGTTGGACGTAAACATAAGAAAAGAGATTTCCGTAGACTTTGGATTATGAGAATAAATGCTGCATGTAAATTGAATGGCATGAACTACTCACGCTTTATGCATGGATTAAAACTAGCAGGTATTGACTTAAATCGCAAAATGCTATCTGAAATAGCAATACATGAGCCTGAAGTATTCACACAACTTTGTGATACATCAAAAAAAGCGTTGGCGTAAGCCGGTGCGATATTGAATAATAGACTAGAGGGGGAGCCGATCGGCTCCCTCTTAAATGTTGTGTTCTTGCATTTAGTCATTCCGAACTTGATTCGGGATCCCCCGAAACGACACTACACTTAGGGGATTGCGGCTCATGGGCCGCAATGACGGGACGATACAGAAGAACTGATCCCCTGTGTCGCTCCTTGTGTCATTTTGATGATCAAATAGACTGTAGAAATGCTTCAAATTAGTTTTCGACTTCTAAAGTCGAAAACATCAAGTTTCAGAAGGAGATTGTACTCCTACTGAAAGGCATTCCGCCTAGAGAGGCGGGGGTCTTAACCCACATCTTGACTTCGTCAAGACCCCCACTTCAAACGCCGATAGGCGTTAAGTGGCGGGTAGGATAAAATAATAGACAAATTGATCAATGAAAAGGAAGAAACCTAACAAAAAATATATTGACACAACCATAAAACATCATTATACTTTAATCCACACATACTAGTTTTTTGAGTTTAACGATTGACTAGAATATTTTGAAACGGAGGAGGACAACGTGCTAAAAATTGGAATGAATCTATTGCTTTGGACTGATAGCTTTACATTGGAAAAAGATAAACAGCTTATGGACAAGGTTATAGACATGGGGTTTGACGGACTTGAGATTCCGGTTCATGCAGGTATGACTGTGGAAGAAGCCGGGAAAATCGGTGACTATCTTGCCGCAAAAAATGTACCTGTTACCACATTATCCGTATTTTTCCCCGACTCTGCAAACCCTGTAAGTTCGGACAAATCACTTCGTGACGGTGCTGTGGAGGCGTTTAAACTGTTCGTGGATTGCACAACAGCGATGGGCGCAAAGACTCTTGTAGGACCGTTTTCACAGGGGCTCGGATATTTTTCGGGCAAGCGTCCAACGAAAGAAGATTGGAACTTCTCGATTGACACGCTGAGACGTTGCTGTGAATATGCCGGAAAGCACAATGTTGAGGTTGCTGTTGAACCACTCAACCGTTTTGAGCAGTTTCTGCTAAACACCGCCGAGGATTCTGTCAGGTATATCAAAGAGCTTGATATGGAGAACGCAGGATTACTGCTCGATACAATGCACATGAATATTGAAGAGCTAAATGTAGCAGAAGCTCTTAAATCCGCAATGCCTTATGTTAAGCATATCCACATATCGGAGAACAATCGCGGAATTCCCGGTACAGGACATGCGTGCGGCAAGGATGTTTTCGATGTAATATTAAATAGTGAATACTCCGGTTGGCTGAACATTGAAGCCTTTAACGAGGGAGCTGATTCACTTCAAGGTCCGCTACATCTCTGGCGTGCATTTGCACCTTCAGATGATGAGCTTGCAAAGCAAGGACTTGCGTATATAAGAAGCATGATCTCCGCATAACACAATCAAATTTTGTATTCAATACAATAAATATATTTTAATGGAGGTTTTTATGAAAAAGGTTTCAATAGGAAGTTGGGCATTTACGATGGGGCATTATGCCGAGAACCCTGTTTTGCTTGAAGAGCTTTGCAAAATTCTGAGGGAACTTGGCTTTGATGGCATCAGCATGGGTGGATTTAAGCCTCATGCACATCCGGACTTGTACGACACCGAAGAAAAGCGTGCTGAATTGGTGGCACTACTCAAGAAATACGACCTTGAAGTGGCTGACTTTGCAGCAATTGAGATGTGGGATGTTGATGCTCTTAAAGATCCTGAAGGCTGGCATAGACTTTTCGACAAAAACTGCACATTCTGTAAGCAAATGGGTTGGAAATACATCCGCGTTGACACCGGCACACAACCAATTTTGCCAGAAGGCAAAACATATGACGAAGTAAAAGTATTCTATGTTGAGAACTTCAAGAAAATGGCAAAGCGTGCAGCTCAAGATGACTTGATGGTTGTATGGGAGTTTGAACCCGGATTTATGCTTAACGAGCCGAAGAACATCGTCGAAGTTGTAAAAGCTGTAAATGAGCCAAACTTCAAACTACTATTCGATACCTGCCATGGTTATATGGCAGTCATTGGTTCAAGACATATTGAGCCAGGCTTGAAGATGGACGAAAACGGCGCTGCAGAAGGCTTGGTGAAGTTTATTGAAATGTGTAAAGACGAAATTGGAATCGTTCATGTTATCGATTCAGACGGAACACTAAACGATGCTGCTACAAGTACACATGCTCCATTTGGTGATGGATTCCTTAACTTTGACGAGTTAATTCCTGCGTTTCTTGACAAAGCTAACTACAAGGCTGACTGGTGGGCGATTGATCTATGTGACTGGCCTGACGCTCTAGATGCGATAGCCAGATGTAAAGCGGCTGTTGACGCGTTCAATAAGAAATACTGCGGATAATATTATTTTTTTGAAAGGGGTTTAGCATGGAAGGAAAAATGAAAGCTCAAGTGTTGTATGAGCCAAATGTGCTCAAAGCTGAAGAACTTGAAATGCCAAAGATATCTCAAAATGAAGTGCTGGTTAAAATTAAGGCAGTCGGCATTTGCGGTTCAGATATATCATATTATTACGGACATAGTCCGCTAGGGACAGCAGACGGAAAAGGACCACTTGTTATTGGTCACGAAATGTCCGGTGAAGTTGTTGAGGTTGGAGAAATTCCTGCGTCAATGGGATTGTTCAAGCCCGGAGACAGAGTAACTCTAAATCCGGTTATGCAATGTAACGCTTGTAGTGCTTGCTTAAATGGACAATTCAATGTTTGTTCAAACATGGTGGTTCTAGGCGTTTCTGTAAACGGTGGATTTGCCGAGTATTGCAAGGCAAACTACACTCATGTATACAAGTTGCCTGACAGCGTTTCTTATGTGGAAGGCGCACTGGCAGAGCCTCTCGCTTGTGCAGCATACGCTGTTGCAAATGCTGATATCGGTCTTGGTCATACTGTCGTTATTTATGGTCCGGGTGGAATTGGTCTCATGATGGCACAGCTTGCGAAAAGCGTTGGTGCCGGCAGTGTAATTATGGTGGGTAGAAGAGATTATCCACTTGAACTGGCTTTGAAAATGGGTGTTGATCATGTTATTAACACCTCTGACTCGAGCTCGCCGTACTACTCAACTGATGTTGCCGCAAAAGTGCAAGAACTAACCGGTGACTTGGCAGAGCGTTGTATTGTATCAACGAGTAGCATGGAAGCCTTGCAAGGTGCACTCGATGTAACTGGCAATGGATCATGTGTTGTTTACTTCGGACTACCCGGTCCGGAAGATGAGCTTAAAGTTAATGTTCTTGAAGCAATAAATAAGGACAGAACAATTAAGTTCTCCTGGCTTGCTCCAAATACATGGGACACAGTTCTAAAGGCAATTGCAGCGAACAAAGTTTCTGTTGATGATATTGTCACACACAAGTTTTCACTTGCAGATGTAGAAAAAGGCATCAAGTTCATGAAAGAGTCAAAAGAAAATAAAATCAAAGGCGTAGTTGTCATGGACTAAGTCGCGAAATTCTCTACAGCATATAATTTGATGGGGGCTGTTGCAAAAACTGCACCAGCCCCTACGTGTTGCGTCGATAAAATTTTATTATGAGAATTTGTGATGCAGAAAGTTGTCATGGCTTTCACACTTAACTGACAAAAACACCCTATGTAGGGCAAAATAATTATTGACAGTGTATTATGGTTTTGTTACAATGATTTTAAAATTATTATTGCTTGCGAGTTAAGTAAGAGTGGCGAACAGCGAATATTCAGATGAATTGCCGCTTTATACAAAAGGAGAATCAATGGAAAATTTGGTGGAAATGAAGGGCATAAGCAAGAGTTTCTTTGGCGTTAAAGTCCTTCATGAAGTTGATTTTGACTTACGGGCGGGCGAAGTGCTGGCGTTGTGTGGAGAAAACGGTGCCGGCAAATCGACGCTTGTAAAGATTTTGGCGGCTGTATATACGCGCGAGACAGGGACTGTTATGGTCGGAGGGAAGAAGATTCCTCCGGTATCTGTGCTTAAAATGAAGCAAGAAGGTGTGGCGATGATCCACCAGGAGCTTCAGTTGATTGAAAACATGACCGTTGCACAGAACATTTTCTTGATGCGTGAGCCAAAGAAATTTGGATTTATCGATTATCCAAGAATGAATAGAGAGGCTGCGGCTCTTCTCGAAAAGCTTGGACAGAAGATTGATCCGACGGTCAAAGTAAGTGCGTTGAAAATTGCTCAAAAACAAATGGTTGAAATCGCTAGAGCAATCTCTATTGATGCAAAGGTCATTATCATGGACGAGCCTACGGCCGTTCTGACCCTTGTAGAGAGTGAGATATTGTTTGATCTTATAAAGACACTAACGGATCGTGGTATTGGTATAATATACGTATCCCACAGACTCAAGGAAGTAAAGCAGATTGCCGATCGTGTAACGATATTGCGTGACGGTCACTTTGTAACGACTGAAGATGTGAGTGATGTTACTGAACATCAAATTGCCAGCTTGATGGTAGGACGCGATATTGATGTCTCCGTGCCGGATGACTTTGAAGGTGACGCAGACGATATAGTCCTTGAAGCAGAAGGTATAACCGGCGATATACTAAAAGATGTAAGCTTTTCTGTTGCAAGAGGCGAGATAGTTGGATTCAGCGGTCTTGTAGGTGCCGGACGATCTGAGCTTATGGAAATGATTTTTGGTTTGCGTAGGTTCCAAAAGGGCAGAGTATTACTACATGGCAAGCCGGTCACACTTAAATCGGCAAAAGCTGCAATGAGAGCCGGTCTGGGTTTTGCAACTGAAGATCGAAAAGGCTCCGGGCTTATGATTGATAGAACCATAGCGGAAAACATGGACTATGCTTTTCGCATTAAATTTAAAGATAACAAAATACTATTCCAAAAAGCTGTTCGCGCGAGAGCAAATAAAATGATAAAAGACTTAAGGGTTGTGTGCACTGGTGCAGGTCAACTTGTAAAGAATCTGTCCGGCGGCAACCAGCAAAAAGTAGTGCTGTCAAAGTGGCTTCTTACAAATCCTGAAATCTTGATCATTGACGAACCGACAAGAGGTATTGATGTTGGCGCAAGGCAGGAGATATATAATCTTATCAGAGATCTTGCAAAGAACGGAAAGACCATTGTAATTGTATCATCAGATTTAACGGAAGTTCTCGGTATCTGTCAGCGTGTGATTGTTATGCACGAAGGTAAAATAACAGGAACACTAACCGGCAGTGATCGAACAGAAGATAATATCATGCAACTCGCAGTAAACGTTAAACAAAAGGAGGCATAAGCCAGTGTCATCAAAGACTGTTACACTTCAACCGAAGCGCATTGCCAAACTTATATGGACAGAATATAGTATCGTCCTTATAACCATTCTTATATTTGCAATAGCAGGTATTTTCACACCACGTTTTGTTAGTGCCCCTAACTTGCTCCTGATCCTTCGTCAGGCTTCAATCATCGGGGTTCTTGCAATGGGTATGACATTCGTAATTATTAGTGGCGGTATTGACCTGTCATCCGGACATGTAGTTGCTGTTTCCGGTGCCGTGTTGATATATCTCCAAGGTACTGAAGGTATGCCGCTTATAGTTGCAATCTTAGCATGTTTCGCTGTCGGTGCGATAATCGGACTTCTAAATGGCGTTATCATTACGACTCTCCGTGTGCCGGCGTTTATCATTACATTGGCGGTCGGTATTATGGCGAGGTCTGCCGCACTGTACTTAGTACAGGGTAGAGCATTGACCGGATTTCGTGTACCGGAATTCACATCGATTTACACAGGCAACACTTGGTTCATTCCAAATCCGCTACTTATCTGGATTGGCTTAGCTCTTATATTTGGTGCGATATCAAAGTATACGAAGTTCGGCACATACCTATTTGCTGTTGGTGGCAATGAAGTAGCATCGAAATACACCGGCATTTCAACAATTAGAACTAAAATTATTGCCTATACAATCATGGGCTTCTGTGCCGGTCTTGCAGCACTGTTGGACTTCTCAAGAAACGCTGCTATATCAGTTACCGGAGCAGGTCTCATGTACGAATTTGACGCAATAACAGCTGCTGTTATCGGTGGTGCTGTTCTGAGTGGTGGTAAAGGTAAGATGTTTAACACATTCTTTGGTGTTATCATTATCTCAAGTGTAAGTAACCTTATGGTTATGTTTGGCGTATCTCCATATCTATCAGGTCTTGTAAACGGTACGATAATCATGGCAGCTGTACTATTACAAAGACGTGAGAAAGCATCGGTATAACTCTTGCGAATTGTCGCAAAGTAATATGGATTCGTTCATTGCCGAAAGGCAGTGTTATGAATAAAGAATTAGCGTAAAGTAATCAAAAAAATTAGGAGGAACAATAATGAAAAAGATTCTAGCAATTCTATTGGTAGTAGCACTAATGACTGTTATGATAGCAGCATGTGCCGCACCAGACGCACCACCACCTGTAGACGATGCAGAAGAAGTAACAGCACCAGAACCAGCAGCTCCTGCAGAGCTAGACGAAGCTGACCCAGTGGACGAGCCAGCAGAACAAGAAGATGCCGGCGACGAAACATTCAGAGTAGCGATTCAATTGCTACCAATCCCGAATGCATTCCACGCAGTAATGAGAGACCTCATCGAAGAAGCAGCTGAAGCTGCTCCAGCAAACTTCGAATTTGAAATTTTCGGCTCAACAGACGAAAATGATCAAATCAGAGTTCTTGAAGTTATCTACGAAGAAGCTATGCGCGGTGAGTGGGATGGAGTTATCATCTCTCCACAAAACGGTACACTTGTTGGACCAATTGCAGAGCAAATGTACAACTCTGGTATTCCTGTAGTTATCATCAACCGCCTAACTGACCCTGAAGTTTTCACAGCATATGTTGCTGGTGACAACCCAGGCGGTGCACGTGACTTTGCTCACTATGTTGGCGCAGCATTACCTGATGGCGGCACAGTATTTGAAGTACGTATGACAGCTGGAACACCAATCGACAGAGATCGTCACTATCCTTTCGTAGAAGTTCTTGAAGCAAACTACCCAGACGTTGAATGGCTCGGTAGTGGTGAAGGCGGAAACTCATTTGAAATGGGTTATGAGCTAGGAATGAACGCTCTAATGGCACATGACGTAATCAACGTTGTATATGCACATGACGAGTTTGCTGCACGCGGATTCTGGAATGCTGTAATCGACGCAGGAAGAGAAGACGACCTAGTACTCGTAGGATTCTGGGGCGGAACAAGAGAATTCTGGTATGAGTTAGATGAAGATCCAGATCTCGTTCTTCGCGGTATTGCATACCAGCCTGCAATGGGTACACTTGCTGTACAAACAATGATTAGAATTCTCCAAGGCGAAACTGTTGATTTCTTCACAGTTGAACCTTCAATGATCTTCGGACCACACAACATGGACGAATGGTACGACTTGTCATACTGGGCGAACTAGTCAAACATACAATAATTTATTGTAGTTAACAAAGGACCGGAAAGCGAAAGCTTTTCGGTCTTTTCGTAGGGAAGGTGAGGACACAGGGGATCAGATCTCCTGTGTCCTCACCGACAATTGTTCTCGACAAATATCCGGCGATTTGATACAATACTAATGCCGTTAGTGGTCACAATAAAAATATCTAAGGAGTTCACAAAAATGATTGATGCTAGAGATGCAGTATTGAGAGCAAAAGAGAAAGGCACGGTTATTCCGGCTTTTAATATTCCCTATTTGCCAATGGTAAAGCCGATAATTGAAGCCGTGGTGGCTGAAAACTCAATAGCAATGATTCAAGTTGCAAGAGTTGAGTGGGAAAAGTTCGGAAGTCAAAGCCTGGAAGATGTCGCCGCTGCTTACAATGAATATAAAAATCCACGTCACACATTGCTACACCTTGACCATATACCTGTGATTGATGAAGACTTCATCGAAGTTGACTATATGTCTTACTTAAAAAAAGGAATTGAGGCAGGGTACGAGTCTGTTATGGTGGATGCGTCCAGACTTAGCTTAGAGGAAAATATACGCGCAACGAAAAATGCATCTGATCTTGCACATGCTGCGGGTGTCCCATGTGAGGCAGAGCTTGGAGCAGTAATGGGTCATGAGAGTGGACCGATAGCTCCATATGAAGAAATATTTGCAACAAAACAAGGCTTTACAGATTTGGAAGAAGCGAAAAGATTTGTTAAAGAAAGCGGCTGCGACTGGCTATCAGTTGCCGTAGGAAATATCCATGGTGCAGTGGCGGATAATCTTAAATTCCAAAAGAAGCCGGAAGCAAGGCTTGATGTTGAACATATTAAGAATCTATCCGATGCAACCGGAGTTCCACTGGTGCTACATGGTGGCTCGGGAATAAATGTTGACTTCATAAGACGCGGGATCAAGGCGGGAATCGCGAAGATTAATGTCGGTACAGAAGTGAGACAGGCATACTCATTAGTGCTGGAAGCAGACAGTAGCAATGTATCCGGTGCTCAAGAAGCTGTGTATAATAAGGTACGGGAAATCATCCGTGATATGCTTGATATCACGAATACGCGCTCACTGCTATACGGTGACTAATACTGCAAAATTTAGGGGATTGCGTGACGAATACAGGAAAACTTGTCATCTCGAGCTTGACCCGGGATATCCTGAATCGACGCTACACTTAAGGGATTGCGGTGCTGAACTTGATTCAGTGCCGCAATGACAGTATGACGCTATCTAAGCAAAACTCTTCGCCACAGGTATGACAGTGGCAAGAGTTCTTTTTTTAGAATACCTTCAAGGATGATATGAAGCTTCCTAGCTGTGTCAACATCATCATTGCTTGGTGTGATGTTTGCAAAGTGCAAACGTATCTGTGTGGCTGTGACCATATGAAGTGTAGCATCAGCGGAATTGTAGTGTCTTATCCGTGACTCAATACGTTGGTTGAATAATGTCAGAGTCTCTCCGGGATTAAGCTCCATTCCCATAATGCGAAGCTGCCCTATGATGTCTTTGAAGTAGAAGCTGAAGCGTTCAGTGGGATCAGGAATCTTGCGATTTATGTTCAGCGATGCATATTTTTTTCGCTTTATATATAGTAACAATATAATCAAGAGTGTAACTCCGAGAAGTGAGGCGGTAGCGATTGCGAATATATACATAGGTGTAACATTTCGATCAGCGTCTGTAACGACTTGGGGTTCGGTTTGACCATAGCCTGTCACAGCTTCTAATGCGTCCAAGTATGCTTGCAAGTCTGCCCATTCTTCTTCCCACATAGCCCAAAGTTCGTCAGAGTAGGCGGGTGTATGTAGGGTGATATTGTCGTTCCATCGGAGTGGGTCGAACTCAATCCAGCCAACTCCATAAAAATATATTTCTGTCCATGCATGAGCAGTTCTGCCGGTTGCATAGAAAATATTTTCACGTGTCGAATCTCGCACCAGAGCAAATCCGGTAACATATCGGGATGGTAAGCCCACAGCACGAGCCATTACCGCCATTGCGGTAGCGAAGTATGTGCATGAGCCCTCTCGTGTGTCAAGAAAGTGTGCGACAAAGTCTATATCTTCCGGTGGTATCACAGTGTCGATGGAGTAGTTGAAGTTATCACCAAGCCAGTGAGCCAATGCATACGCTTGAAGAAATGGCGTTGGTGCGTCTCCGGCAACGGCTAATGCGGTTTCTCTGACATAGTCCGGCAGTGTTGTCGGTAAGACCGTATAGCGTTCAAATATATCATCAAAAAACGGGTCATAGGAAGTATGATCTTCCTTATGTAACATGATCTCTTTGAAGTATGTCGTGTTCCAATCAAAGAGGTTGGCATTTATCGTAATAACCTCTCCTTGAGGTACAGAATCCATCATATGCAGTTCCGAGCGTGTGTTGAAGAAAATCTCGTTATTGAGCCGGCTTGATGAAAAGGAAATATCCCTCATTCCCGCCGGAGAGAATAAGGTTGCAAAATGTTCAGATGCATAAGTGATTTCGATGGTTGTTAAATCCGTATGTTCCCAATATGCTCCATCGGCACCAAGTTGATCAAGTGGCAAATCAAGAAACGGCATATTTAACCCAAAGATGTTCTCACGTTCGGCCCGCCAAAGAAAGGAGTTAAAACGCATGGGTCTGTCAACTCTGCTGGGGAGCCATGTGTAGCCCGTGTAGTAGCCCTTTACCGCCCCGGCAAGCAAGACCGGTCTCTCCGATACAACTGTAAGCACATATCCATCGCTTAATGTGACAGGTCCGCCAAGGCGTCCATCTGAATGACCAAATCCAAACCTGTTAATATCAAAATCAGAGCTAACTTCTCCGCTGGTGAATCCAAGAAAATGTGTGACATCTTGTATTGTGTTCGCCAGAGGTCGCCACACAATATGCGAGTTTGACTGAGGGGTTATAATAACGCCAATAAATACAATGATAGTTGCAACTGGAATCGCAATGAACTCAACTCCGGTCAGCGTACCCTCGACATTACTTTTTCTCTTTACGCCTCGTCGATACGAACGGGGGAGCAAAATGACACAAGTTGCCACGAATAGAGATATTGGCAAAACAGGAAGCAGGCGTGTCGTATCATATAGCAGAAACAAGAAAACAGCACAGAGAAATAGTGCCGGGAAAATCCAAAGGGAGATGAAGCGTCTCACCAACAAAAACATCGCTAACGTTACCACAAAAATCATTGCATATGTGAGAAAAACCATCTCGAAACCAGTGCCAAAATAGTCATGCTCAGGAGTTCCGCCGAAGAGCCATCCGCCAAATGCAATTATATAATCTATACTAGAGCGAAGCTGCTCAGTGAAAAAGAGTAACAAACATATAGCACCTAGTGAGAGTATTACAAGCAGTGGAGAAAGCCACCAACGTAGTCGCAATATGGCAAAGAGCGCAATACATAGTGCGGCAAAACCAAAAACACCTAAGCTGCTAACGCCGAAACTAAAGATTGGCAAATTCAACAGCATAAGGCAAACAGCGGCGGAAACCAGAAATGTAGCTATGCAATCCATTAGGATAGCAGAGACATTTGACTTCAGCAGTTTGTTGAGGCTGTTGTGGCTATTAGAATAGGTCTTGGGCACTTGTGAGGTGTAGTGTTGTGAATCCATCTGCCTGTTCCTTTGTATAGTCATTCTCGGGAGTTGGAGTTACAATAGGTCGTAAAAGTTTGACGGGCTTTCCGGACATATTGAGGGCGTTCATAGCGTTTGTGAAGCTGTCGTCACTTCGCAATGTCATGACAAATACGGCGGCTACTTGGGAATGTTTGTCGACAACAGAATTAAGTAGCTGTTCAATGTCTCCGGATGTCTCAAACTCCATTTCAGCAAGATAATCATAAAGCTTTTGGAAGTCTTGAGGACTTTCACATTCGATTGCGGGTGCATTATCATCCGAACCGATAAATGTTACAGCAAATCCGCCTTTGAGATATTGTTGGGCTATCGCACCGGCACACTCGCAGACGATATCCGCATAGCGTAAACTATCTTCTTCAGTGAAATCTGTTTTACTTGTGTCAGCGATAATAATTGCTGAAGTTATCGAGAGATTGTCATAAATTTTGACAAACAACTCTCTTTTTCTCGCCGAAGCTATTCTATGAATACGCTTAAACGGGTCTCCAAATTGATACTTTCGAATATCAAAAAAGCTCTCGCCATCCTCACAGTAATTTTGAGAAACTGAACCTTGCTGGTTAGTTTCGTCATGTCCTTGCTGTGTAGATATTGGCGGGAGCGAAATCAAAGATGGGTAAATGGTAAGCCGCTTCGGACGATAATTTGGCAAACGGCACATATTAAACCGTATACGCAACAACCCAAAAATATCCCCAATCTCGATATTTGTCACACCGACTGAATACACTCCACGGAACTCACATGGCAACTCCAATACTTGCGAGTATTCACTAAAGGGAGAAATGTTGAAGCATAGTTGCTCATTGCGCGAGGGCACGGGTGTTTCAATTGTGGCGCGCATCATGGTAAGGGAGAAGGGTTTGTTATTATAAATATGTATCGTGAGTGTGGGCGAATCGCCCTTAGCAACATTTGACGTTGAGAGTTCTTGTTTGTATGACAGTGTGTAAAAAGTCCATATGTTCAACAAAAATGCCGCGACAACAAGCAAAGTCATTGTAGAAAACAAAAAGTAAAATTCCCATCGTCCTGTACCGAGTCCGGCAACTAGAACGATGAACATAAAAATGTAATAACATACTCTGAAATACTTCATAGCATTTATGTAATCCCAGGTACCGGGACCTGTTTGAGAATCTCATCGAATACGGTTTCTGTAGAATCTTGTTGTGCATAGTTTCGGGAGCGAAGTACAATTCTGTGTGCCATTGCAGAGCTGAACATTGCTTGCACGTCGTCCGGCAATACAAAGTCGCGTCCCTTTATCATGGCGTGTCCCATAGCAGCACGCATAAGGGCGATGCCACCGCGTGGAGATGCACCCAGCAGGATTGCTTCATGTTCGCGAGTTTTATTTAATATATCAACTATATAGTCCATTATAAGATCTGTACAAGTAATGTCGTTAAGCTGGCTTTGAATTTCAATGACCTTATCTACACATGTCACCGGCTCAAGATCGCTAACAGTAACAGTATTTCTGCTACGTTTTAGAATCAATTTTTCGTTATCTTTGTCCGGATATCCCATGTGGATGCGCAGGAGAAAACGGTCGAGTTGTGACTCGGGGAGCGGGTGCGTGCCGACAAATTCTACCGGATTCTGTGTTGCCATGACCATAAAGGGTTGTGGCAATATGTAAGTTTCTCCGTCAACTGTGATTTGATTTTCTTGCATTGCTTGCAAAAGTGCTGACTGCGTCTTGGGGCTGGCGCGGTTGATCTCATCGGCAAGTAGCATCTGTGCCATCACAGCTCCGTGATGGAATTGCTTCTCACCGGTGTTTATGTCATACATTGTAAAACCTGTCACATCTGATGGTAGTACATCCGGTGTGAATTGCAGACGAGAAAAAGTGCAGTCGATGCTTTTTGCAAGGGCTGCAATAAGGGTTGTTTTTCCGAGGCCTGGCACATCTTCAATCAGAGCGTGACCACCACAAACCAGGCAAGTGAGCATCAAGTCAATAACTTCAGATTTGCCTATGATCACCTTCTCGATGTTGGTGCGAATTTGATCTAAAATCGCATTTGTTTCGGAAATATTCGTCGCTTGTGAAACATTCATATGTTCGACCATATTGTACTCCATTCATACAGTCGCAACGCCCTTCGGTAACAAAACGATGTGACATTTTCAACAGATTATATCACATGTTTTATGACATTAAAAGCTTCAAATTAGTTTTCGACTTCTAATAGTCGAAAACATCAGGATTCAGATTGTAGATTGTACTCCCACTGAAATACGTTCCGCCTAACAGGTGGGGGTCTTTACCCACATCTTGACTTCGTCAAGACCCCCACTTCAAACGCCAAAGGCGTTAAGTGGCGGGTATGAAAAATTCAAACATGAAATGCCCTCGCACACTACTATGGAAGTTAGTGGCAAGGGCATTTAAAAATATTTGCTATTATCTCTAACGTCTACAGCTTTCCGAATCGGCTATTAATCGCCAGTGCTGGGTCTACCGGTACATCGGCCGGTACAGTTCCCTCAGGAACAGTGATGCCGTGTACTTTCTTCAGTTCTTTGCCTTTGAAAGCCGGTAGCCATTGAGCTTGTGCTTCGAACATCTCGGAAACCATGTTCCTGATTTGCTCCAGTGTCAAAACTGCAGATGTCAGTGGGTCCATTGCAATTGCCCAAAATGCCAGTTCCGGATCGGAAGTAAATGCAGCATCGGCAGCAAGTGACTGGACAGAGACATTTGATTGGTTCATGGCGGCTAACTGCGAGGGTAGTGCACCTACAACAGTTGGGTGCAACCCAAGTCTGTCAACGAACATTGGTACTTCAACACAGCAGTCATCAGGTAGGTTCGTGATATAGCCTTTGTTGAGTACATTTCCGTTTAGCTTAAAGGGTCTGCCTGTTTCAATTGCCTCTATGAGATAGGAGCAATACTCTTTGCTTCGTGGGTCGAGCTTGCCTGTCTCGAGTGCAAACACATCTGACGCCTCATACTTCTCTTGGATCGCCTTACTATACTTATAATATGCACCGGAGGCTCCTCCAAAGTCAGGCATATCACAATATTTATCCAAAGCATGTGCATTTTTGCGGAACCATGGGAGGTACTCGGAAAGATGTCCGGTTGACTCGGTCATGAAGTATCCGCAATGACGCATTACTTCGCCGCGAACTTTTTCGTTCATATAGTATTCCGGCTTTTCCATACGCTCTCTAAGCAGAGGATAAAGGTCGCGCCCCTCATGCTCGAGCTTTAAGAACCATGCCATGTGGTTTATACCGGCGGCAACATAATCGATTTCGTCCTTTGGTGTATCTGTGTAGCCCTCGATAAGATCCATGGTGGTTTGAACTCCGTGGCATAGTCCGACAAAGTTCATGTCTGTGTATCGACCGAGATATGTGCAGACGGCACCCATTGGATTTACATAGTTTAGTACATATGCTCCGGGGCAAAGTTCGCTAATATCTTTATCGATTTCTTTCATCAGGTCAACTGAACGAAGTAGTCTGAACACTCCACCAGGTCCCAATGAGTCGGCAATGCACTGATCAACACCGTACTTGAGCGGTATTTCGTAGTCACATTGAAACGCTTCCATGCCTCCTATTTGGAAAAGCAAGATGACATATTTAGCATCTTTTAATGCATCACGGCGATCTGTGGTGGCGTAAACTGTTGTCTTTAGATTGCTCTGTGCGATAATCTTGTCCGCATAAGTTTTCATGCGGTCAATTTTATGTTTTGTGGGAGACATTAGAGCAATTTCAAAGCCGTCAAGTTCTTTAACATTAAAGATGTCGTTAAGTAGGGTGCTACAAAAGACAATACTTCCGGCGCCAATAATTGCTATTTTGCTTTTTTGCATATACTTTCTCCTTATAGATTGTTTTAGTCTGACGCGAGTGCTGCGTCAAAAGCTACATTTGAAGCACTGAAGTTAAGCTTTCTGGTGAATTCACAAGCTTCAGTTGCACCGAAGACGCGATCCATTCCGGAGTCTTCCCATTCGATTGAAAGTGGTCCGGTATAGCCGACTTGGTTTAGCTCACGAATTACGCCGTCGAAGTCAACATCGCCATGTCCGGGGGAGACGAAGTTCCAACCTCTGCGGGTATCACCAAATGTGATATGCGAGCCCAAAATACCATTACGACCATCGAGGTTAAGCTTTGCATCCTTAATATGGACATGATATATTTTGTCAGCAAAATCTCTTGCAAATGCGAGTGGATCAAGCATATTCCACACAAGGTGGCTGGGATCATAGTTGAGTCCAAGTGTTGGACGATCTTTGAATTTTTCGAATAGCTTCTTAGTAGTCCAATAGTCAAAAGCAATTTCAGTTGGGTGAACTTCAAGTGCGAATCTTACGCCAACTTCATCGAACACATCGAAGATCGGTGACCATAGTTCAACTATTTCGTCAAAGCCATCTTCAACCATTTCTTCTGATGTTTGTGGGAAAGAATACCAATATTTCCATATTGGGCTACCCATAAATCCTGTTACTACTTTGCATCCCATAGCGGCAGCAGCACGAGCAGTCATTTTAACCTCTTCAATTGCCCACTTGCGAATTTCTTCGGGCTTGCCGGCGAGGTCGGCTGGAGCAAATCCGTCAAGGCGTGGATCCCATAGATCTCCAACACATTGACCACTTAGGTGAGCACTGATCGCCCAACAGTTTAGATTATACTTTTTAAGTATTTCTTTTCTTTCAGCGACATAGGCTGGGTCTGATGCTGCTTTGTGAACGTCAAGATGATCTCCCCATGTTGCCAGTTCGGCACCGTCATATCCCATGGAAGATATTAGCTTACAGGCCTCTTCGAACGGTAGGTCGGCCCATTGGCCGGTGAAAAGTGTTACAGGTCTTGCCATAATAGTATTTTCCTTTCTAAATTAAAATGAATTTGAACTCTTATTTAACTGTACTGCGGATTTTGCGGATTCTATGGACTCTGCGGATTAGTCAAAATCTACCCAGATATTACCTTTATCTGAACTTTCTACAGCGCGATGAATAAACTTAACGCCCTCAAGTCCCTCTTGTAATCCGGGATAATCAATATCTTCCGGCTTCAGTGAGCCGTCCTTATGCTTGTGGAGGCAGTCAATGAAGTTTGAATAGATGTTTGCCATGGCTTCGAAATATCCTTCATTATGTGCAGATGGAAGTCTTCCGTATTTTGCAGCATTTGGTGCGATGGATCCGTACCCACGTCTATACAGCTTGCGTACTCCATCTTCTCCGACTACTACGATGTCTTCAGAGTTGAAGTTGCTCCACTCAATTGTGCCTTTAGAGCCGAAAATACGTACCTTTAGATCGTTGTCGCAACCGATGGCGAACTGGCTTACCCAATATGTTCCTGATGCACCGTTGTCATACTCAACCAGAACAACGCTGTTATCGTCGAGTGTACGTCCCGGAACGATCTTATCCATTTTTGCCAATAGACGCTTGATTTTGAGTCCTGTCATCATGGCAACAGTGTTCTCGACATGTGTGCCGATGTCACCAAGTGCATTACTTATACCTGATTGTGACGGATCAGTACGCCATGAGCCTTGCTTTCCGCCGTCACCGGCGTTGAGCCAACCTTGAGGGTACTCGCCCATAACCATACGGATGTCGCCGATCTCACCGGCAGCTATCAGCTCGCGTGCATGCTTGAATGTAACATGTCCACTGTATGTGTATGTAACCGTGAACAGGAGACCTTTTTCTTCTGTGATGCGGATTAGCTCTTCGGCTTCCTCAATCTCACAAACAAGTGGCTTGTCACAGGCGACATTTATGCCAGCCTCAAGAAACGCTTTGCATATTGCAAAATGAGAGGAATTTGGTGTGACGACAACTACGAAGTCTATTTTGCCGCTTTCAGCTTTCGCCATTTCTTCATAGCTTTTGTAGAGACGGGCTTTGTCTAGCCCCAACTGCTCTCCGGTTGCCAATGTGTTATTGAAATCACGGGAAAAACAGCCTGAAACCAACTTAGCCTTGCCATCAAGGTTGATGGACTTTCGGTGCGCATCTCCGATAAATGCACCTTCGCCGCCGCCTACCATACCATATGTAAGCACTTTTTTATTAGTATTACTCATTGCTTGCGATCACTCCTTTTAATTCTTTATTATACTCGCCATTTAACTATACTATACCCATTAGTAGATTGATTACATACATTTCGAGAGCTTCAAAGTTGCGACTTTCAACGCATTTTTTCTGGAAGTCATAGTCGAATCTCGCGACTTTGTCTTCAAGAGCTCTGATTATATTGAGACTGTTTTCAAGATGATGGTAACTGTCCACACCTCTGGTTGTACGCATTGCTTTAACATCAAGACCGACATACTCGCCGTTTTGGCAGAAGTTATTCTCTTTAAGTAGCTTGATTTGGTTAAATGCGGAGCGTAAACTTTCAGAGCCAAATGTCTTGTCTTGATCAAACTTAACGCCATTTTGATCGTTAAGATGAACAGTCCACAGCTTACCCATTGCAAGGGCAAATCCCATTTCACTTGCCGGATCCAGGCCGGCTAATGTGGCGTGTGCACTCTCAACGCAACCACCGACACGCGATGGGTCACAAGTCGCTGCAGAAACAGCCATAGCATGACCAATTGTGCCACATATGCTGCGGTCGATCGGCTCATTGGGCTTTGGCTCAATAACTATGCGGATGCCTTTGTCATATTCAAGCATTAGGTTAATCGACTCAATCAGGCGTTTGGTTGCCCATGCGGGGCTCTTGCTTTCGGCACAAAGAGTACCTTCGCGTGCAAGCCAAAGTACGATCATATCACAGCCAAGCTCTCTTGCTATATCAATTGAGCGATATGAACGCCACATGGCATATTCCCAATCTTGTGTAGATGTGGACATATATCCACCGTCCGCAGTTCGCGGATCAAACCAAAGTCGTGGTGCGACAAACTCGGAAGCCATGCCGTATTTGTCCAATAACTCTTTGACCTTTCGTGCCTCGCCTTTGATATCACCTTCAGAAAGATCATTTATGTTCGGTACTGCGTCGTCATCGTGGAACTGTACGGCAGAAAACCCCAGTTCTGCAAACTTCTTCACCTTTTCCTCAAAGGGAATTTCATCCCTGGTAGGGGGACCATATGTGTCTGCTCCTGCGCTTACATTCCATGGACCTACTGAAAACTTAAATTTGGACATACATACCTCCATTTCAAAATATTTTAGTCTTAAAATATCGTGTGCTTGACATTAAAAATAATCATGTATTGATATTAAGGTATACAAAAGAAATTGTCAATAAAAAAGGAGCCTTTCGGCTCCCTAAATTATAGATATATTTTCCCGGACTCAATGCTACCATACTTATAGTGTAATAACTCCGATATAGTTAGTAGTTGGCACTCTCGTTCTACCAGTTCCGGTATCAGCAGTTCAATAGCTCTGGCGGTTGAATCATTCACATCATGGCAGAGGACGATGTCGCCGCTTTTAACAGTGCTCATGATATTGGAGAGAATTGTATCGGTATCTTTGGACTCCAAATCTTTTGAGTCCAGTGACCAGTTTGCAATCGCAAAATCGAGCTTTTTTGCCGCTTTGATTACTTTCTTATTGACATTTCCATATGGAGGGCGAAAAATGTTCGACACACTTCCGGTGATGTCTGCAATAGCATCATTTGTTCTGCTTATCTGTGTAGCGATTTCATCAATGGATAGTGTCGTGAAGTCAGAATGATCCCATGCATGACAAAGTATCTCACATTCCATTTGATGTGCTCGAAAGATCTTGTTCTTAAATTCTGCGATCTTGCTTCCGGTGACGAAAAAGGAAACACGACCACCGTGTTGTTGAAGTGCGTCTAAAATGCGTGATGTGTACTCACTCGGTCCATCGTCAAATGTCAGAGCCACAATTGGTTTGTTTGGATCTATGTTGCTGATTGGGTTTGTTGTTTGCATTACTGTTTAACTCCCTATTTACTTTCTATATTATACGTTGTACAATGATGATTTGTAAAGGGGTAATGCGAATTATGAAGAAAATAAGTTTTTTTGTCGCACTTTGGAGTTGCAAATTCTTACGCATTGCGATGCGAGTTTTTGGACGCAATGCAACATATTTGCCGGGAAAAGTCGCGTTGAAAATATGTCCATCGTTTCTTAGCCAAGTCGGAAAGCCCGCACGCTGTATAGCGGTGACCGGAACAAATGGGAAAACCACATCAGCAAACCTTCTAATCGTTGCTCTCAAAAAGCATGGATTGAGTGTGCTGGATAACTCATATGGTTCAAACACTCCCATAGGCTTAACAAGTGCACTTGTAAAGAATGCGTCACTATTTGGCAAAGCGAAGAAAGACATTGCTGTGTTAGAAATTGATGAACGTTCCTCGATGTATATGTTTCCACATATTGACTTTGAGCTGGTAGTGGTGACAAATCTGTTTCGCGATTCAATTATGCGAAATGCACATCCGGAGTATATTGCAAAAATACTTAGTGACACTATTCCTACCGGAGCAAAGCTGTTGTTGAACGCCGATGATCCAATAGCTTGCAGGGCTGCACCGGATAACCCACGAACTTACTTTGGGATTGAACGCATGGAAAGCGATGTAGTCGAATGTATTAATCTGATAAATGACTTTCAAGTGTGTCCAAAATGTCAAAGTAACATTACATATGAGTATCGTCGATACCACCACATTGGAAAGGCTTATTGTCCAAACTGTGACTTTAAATCGCCCAAATATGATTACTCCGGATATGTGGACATGGAGCATAACACGCTTACAATTACAGATAAATCCGGTGTGCAAGATATTAAATTGCCCGGCGATAGCGTGTTTAATATATATAACGCATTAACAGCATATGCGACTCTTCGCGAAATTGGGCTTGATCCTGAAGAGAGTGCAGTTGCGTTGGATGAGGCGGCGATACCTGCTTCAAGATATAATGAGATAGAGGTCAACGGCGTACGTATAATAATGCAAATGAGCAAGGAGCGAAACGCACTTGCTTGTTCAAGAGTCTTTGACTATATTGCATCCAGACCAGAGCAAAAAGAATTACTTTTGATGATGAATAGTTCAGGTGATGCTAAAACCTGGTCGGAAAACATCTGTTGGCTATATGATTCTGATTTTGAGTTTTTGAATAATGAGAGAATATCACGTGTTGTAACGACGGGGACGCGTGGGTTGGATTATAACTTGCGTCTGCGTTTTGCAGGAGTGTCGAGTGAGAAAATATGTTTTGAAGAGCGGGAGATTGATGCACCGAAGAAGTTAGCTCTTGAGCCGGGGTCAAGCGTTTATATCATGTATGGTACTGACGCGATTGATCTTGCATACCGTGTTCGTGATGCAGTGAAAGAAAGAATATTAGCAGCCGGTGCAAACAATACGCAAGGAGAATGAGCATGACAATTGAAGTATTATATCCAAATGTATGTAATCTGTATGGCGATGCAATGAATGGCGAATACTTGCGACGTGCATTGCCGGATGCAGAGTTTGTAAATACATTTTTGAAAGATCGCCCGAGATTTGCAGATGAGAATGTCGACCTTATATATATGGGCTCTATGACTGAAAGTGGACAGGAGATGGTGGCTCAAGCATTGTTGCCATATCGTGCACGGATACAAGAGCTGATAGATGGTGGCACTGTGTTCTTAATAACAGGTAATGCGATGGAGATTTTCGGAACGCATATTGAAAACGAAGATGGCTCACGCATAGAGACATTGGGGCTGTTTGACCTATATGCAAAGCGTCAGATGATGCGTCGTTACAACTCAATATATCTTGGTACCTTTGGTGAAATTGAAATTGTTGGATTTAAAAGCCAGTTTTCACATAACTATGATGCCGGTGAGGGGAGCGTCCCTGCACTGTTTCAAACCCTGCGTGGTGCCGGACGTAAGCCGAATAAAAAAGAGGAAGGTGTTAGGCTGAACAACTTCCTTGCAACAAACCTGCTTGGGCCGATATTGCAGTTGAACCCGCTATTTGCTCGCTATGTTTTGGAGCTATTGGGAGCTGATGAATGTGAGCTTCCATTCGAAGCTGAAGCCATGGCGGCATATGAAGCCAGACTGCGTGAGTTCAAGGACCCGAATACGGGAGAAACGTATGGGTAGAGAGATCAGCATCCGTCATTGTGGCGCTGAATCTAACAATCTGTAAGCTCTTGTCACGTGGCGTTTTGTCTATCAAAATATGGAGCACATTTTGAATAATTTCGTTGGTAAACACGTGGTGACTATAAGTCATTTTTCTATTTGGGAACGAATATCGACTATTTCAAAATTTGTTACGCTCATATGCTTTTGCCTAGCGACATATTGATTATAGTTCTTTTCCTTTTCGCTTTTTACTATAAACGATATTGCTGTATATTGACTTGTGTGTTCCTGTTCTTTTCGCAAAAATAAATGTAGCAACAACTCTTTGTTTTTATAATAAACAACAAGGTTGGCACTAATTAGCGAATCGCCGAAAGTTTTTGTCACATCAAATTTTGTGATTTTACCATTTGTAAGAATATCATATATGTTATTGAAATTGTCTATCTTTAGCTTTATATAGTTGTAACCCTTTTCGTTATGCTTTTTCATACTTTCTATTGTAACTTTTTCGCGAGAAACCAAGTCGTAGCCTCTCGCACCTAGATAGCGTCTGTCTTTATGATAAACATAATGCAGACCAAGTAAATGGCAAAAATTTTCTGTATAGAAAACTAAGTGAACCTTATCTTTGCCATTGAGTTCATAGCAAAACTTTTTATTGCATAGTTTATTTTCGTAATTTCGTAATATACCTAATAAAGTCAACTCGAAAACTACCACCTTTACAAAGATAGTGAGCCATGGGAATACCATGACTCACTACTTAACGAATAGCAGATTGGTTTCCCTACCCCAATCAGGTCAAAACCTGTGTATATTTTAATTCCCCACAAGTAGGGATGGCGTGGCTATTCATTTCACACCAATAACCAGTTTGGTTCGTGTCTACAGTATACTATTTCTTGCATATTAAGTCAATAGAAAGTTATGTTGAAAAGATGCTGTCAAACCTACAAAACACTACGTTTTTTACGATTTTCGCAATTTTCAATTTACAGCCAACTACAACTTAAAATCTCTAACATACCCACGCACAACAGCACTATCTTTGGTATGCAACTAAAACCATCAGAAATGGCTGATTATTAACGGTCTGACCACGGGTGGTCATGAACACCCGTGGTCATTGACTTTTTGGTGAAAATTTGATATAATTCCCACTATACGGTGGAACATTATTGTAGCTTTTTCGTCTAAACAATTGTGACCAGAAAAAGAAAGAAAAACAAGGAGGAAGAGACAATGAGAAAAGCCGTTTCGTTATTACTAATTTTATGTTTTGTAATGGTAGTGGTAGTCGGATGTGCCGGGCCGGATGTGACTGGCGGAGGTGCAGGTGCATCAGTGGATGAGCCGGATGTTGAATATGAAATAGATGATGTTGACGAAGTTGAAGACACTGTTGAATTGGAAGATACAGGTTGGGACGAGACATTTGATGACATAGAAATAATTCTGCCGGGCGAAGGTGAAGATTATAATGTTGATGCTGATTTCCCGGAATACTTGTCAGTAACAGGTAATATCACGGACATCAATGTTGATGGCGACATAACCAGCTTGACTATCGAGACTCCGCAAGGTGGTACCGCCGTACTTAATTTGGACATGGATACTGTGTTCCCATTTTCTGATGAGTTTGAAGTGGGTGATACCGTTACCGGTTGGTACTTGAGCATGGCACCTATGTTTGCGATTTATCCACCGCAGTATACAATTGCAGTGCTTTCAGCCAATATGCCTGAAGGTGCGAACATCAAAGTTGATCGCTTCAATGTGTGGGAAGATCACGATGGTGATTACTTCATTTCACAAGATAGGATGTTTGCGTTCACTACTAATGAGGACACAGTGATCATTCTTGCAGATGGTCAAGAGTTCACAATTGACGGATGCGCCGGACGACGCATTGTAGTAATCTATGGTATATCTACAAGAAGTATTCCTGAAATGGCAACTGCTACAGAATTGATCGTTCTGTTTGAGTCAATTGTTCCCTTTGGCTGATAATAGAGGTAAACGCTAATTAATTCACACCTCTCGTCTTTGCGGTTATTTTCACGCCTGTCTTCCGCATTTTTCAGTTAAATACCAATGGGTATTCGCCTTCAAAATGCGAAACACAGCCAAAAAAATTCCTCGCAAATTCTTCGGGTAGAATCAATCAGCGCTTACCTCGGGGCTAGTTAGCTCAAGAAAAATTTAAGCATTAAAAATGGATTGTTGAGAAGCAGTCCATTTTTTTGCCGTGGGTGTGATATAGGCTGTGTAGCGTTATTCAATTCAATTTTCGACTTCTACAAGTCGAAAATATCAAGTGTTCAGAAGGAGATTGTACTCCTACTGAAAGGCATTCCGTCTAGAGAGGCGGGGGTCTTAACCCACATCTTGACTTCGTCAAGACCCCCACTTCAAACGCCAAAGGCGTTAAGTGGCGGGTACGATAAATTAGCAATTCCATTTTGGGTGAAAATTTGGTATGATAGATAGGATTGAAAATTGATTCTGGAGGATTGTCCATGGCAGATAGAAGAACTTTGCGAGAACTGTTACCATTGCCGTATGTGGTGATGTTGTTTGCGAACCTAACATTTATAGTTCTTGCGTTTTCTTTTGATGATCCCATTACAATATATAATGGTTTTATACGCATAATTTCATCACGTTCAATACTGATAACGGACTATATCGCAATTGGTGGTATTGGTGCGGCTTTTGTAAATGTTGCGATTGCCGGTCTTGCCAGCTTGGGTATGTTGATCGGTTCAAAGATAAAGCCCAGTGGTGCGGTTATCATGGCACTTTGGTTGACAGCCGGTTTTGCGTTCTTTGGTAAGAATGTTTTCAACATGATTCCTCTTACAATCGGTGTCTGGCTGTATTCGAGATATAGAAAAGAGTCTTTCTCAAACTATACTCTTGCGTCACTTCTTGTTGCGACTCTTTCTCCTGTTGTTAGTGAGATGAGCTTTTTGGGGCTAATGAGTATGCCGATTGAGATATTGCTTGGCGTGTTACTCGGCTTTATTGTTGGTTTTATTTTCCCGCCGATTTCTTCACACATGGTGCGTGCTCACAGCGGATATGATCTTTATAGCATGGGTTTTGCCGGAGGGCTTATCGCAACGATAATTGCAACAACTGCATATAGCATGGGGCATGAGATTGTTCGTCCGACCTACACGAGTTACGGCAACAATCTTCCGCTATCAATAATGTTGTACTCATTTTCGTTGGCAATGATTGTCGTTGGTCTACTCTCAGGTGATGAGGGTAGTGTCGGCAAGAATATAAAGGCAAGCTTCAAGGAGTACATTAAATTTCATAAACATTCCGGGCGTCTGATTACTGATTTCTTTTTCTTGTATAAGAACAGCATTTATATAAATATGGGAGTTCTTTGTGCATTTTCAACGACCGTGGTTTTGTTGGTAGGGGCCAATTTTGAGGGCATTGTGCTGGCCGGGATATTCACCATAGTGGGCTTTGCGTGTTTTGGCAAGCATATTATGAATGTGGTTCCGATAATGATTGGAGCGGGTTTGTCGGCTTATTTGAATGTTTGGCCGATGACGGATTCGGGTAACATCGCTGCAATTCTGTTTGGATCTGCTCTTGCACCGATTGCCGGGAAGTTCGGCTGGATTTGGGGTGTTGTTGCCGGGTTCTTGCACGTCGGTGTTGCAATGTTTGTCGGAGAAATGAACGGAGGATTGAACCTGTATAATAACGGATTTGCTGCTGGGTTTATAGCGATGTTCCTTGTTCCGGTAATTACTGTTTCAGAAAGGATGCGGAAAAATCATGAGGAATAAGTTTGAATTAGCACTTAAAATTACAAGTGACCTGATGACGTATTGTCACAATCATGGGGCGACAGATTATTCCACGAAGATGAATGAGGGCGAAGATGCTATCACGTTCATGGTTGAGGCGTATCCTGTCAAGATTTCTGAAGAGCAATTTGCTGATGTGAATAAGAAGTTGCACGCGCCGCGTCAACGTGATGTTGAGAATGATTTCTGGGAGCTCATAGGCGAATCTGAAGATTTCAGCGAGTTGATGCTGGTGGGTATGTCATGTGACAGTGCGGAGTTGGAATATGAAGATGAGCGTCTGACGTTAACATTGTTAAGGTATTTGTAAATCTTGGGGTTTGTTCCGTCATTGCGAGGAACGAAGCGATGTGGCATTCAATTCAATTTTCGACTTCTCCAAGTCGAAAACATCAAGTATTCAGAAGGAGATTGTACTCCTACTGAAAGGCATTCCGCCTAGAGAGGCGGGGGTCTTACCCCACATCTTGACTTCGTCAAGACCCCCACTTCAAACGCCAAAGGCGTTAAGTGGCGGGTACGATAAACCACCCCGGCACTACGTGCCACCCCTCCAAAGGAGGGGAATTAAAGATGCGACCAGCCAAATTCCCCTCCTCTGGAGGGGTGCCGCCGTAGGCGGTGGGGGTGGTCAAAAAAAGGAGAGAAAGAGCTATGCAAAAGATTAAAATGAAGACCCCACTTGTTGAGATGGATGGAGATGAGATGACGCGTATTCTGTGGCAACTCATCAAGGATAAGCTTATTTTGCCATTTGTCGAGCTTAACACTGAATATTATGACCTTGGCTTGCAGTATCGTAATGAAACTCAAGACCAAGTCACTATCGACTCTGCGGAGGCAACGAAGAAGTATGGCGTTGCGGTTAAATGTGCAACGATCACACCCAATCATCAGCGTATGGAAGAGTATCCTGAACTAACAGAAATGTGGAAATCTCCAAATGCTACAATTCGTTCTATTCTTGATGGTACGGTCTTTAGAGCACCAATTACTCTTGACTTTATAAAGCCGACGGTTCGCACATGGGAAGCACCGATAACGATTGCACGTCACGCGTATGGTGATGTGTATAAGGCGGCTGAAATAGTGACGGATGAGCCCGGTGAATGTACCTTGGTCTTCAAAGGTGAAAGCGGTGCAGAAGAGAGCGTTCAGGTACATAAATCTGATGGTGCTATGGTGCTTCTGGCACAGCACAATACTGACGAAAGCATTAAAAGTTTTGCACGTGCGTGTTTCCGCTATGCGGTAGATACGAAGCAGGATGTGTGGTTCTCTACGAAAGATACAATTTCGAAAAAGTATGATGGTCACTTCAAAGCAGTCTTTGAAAGTGAGTTCGAGGCGTTTAAGGATGAATTCGAAAAGCTTGGGCTTGAGTATTTTTACACATTGATAGATGATGCCGTGGCACGTGTTGTTCGCTCAAAGGGTGGCTTTATCTGGGCGTGCAAGAATTATGATGGCGATGTAATGAGTGACATGGTGAGCTCTGCGTTCGGCTCTCTTGCAATGATGACCAGTGTGCTTGTATCTCCTGATGGCAAATACGAATACGAAGCTGCACATGGCACGGTCACAAGGCACTATTATCGTTACTTGGATGGTCAGCGTACATCGACAAATCCGATTGCAACGATTTTTGCATGGACAGGTGCACTGCATAAGCGTGGTGAACTGGATGACTTGCCTGAACTAATGGATTTCGCAAAGAGACTGGAAACTGCAAGCTTAGACACAATGCGTTCAGGACTGCTGACGGCTGACCTTGCGGGGTTGGTTGAGTTAGGCTTTGAGGCAACAGTGGTTGACTCATGGGAGTTCATAGACGCAATAGCGGCGAGGCTGTAAAGATGTTGGAGTCGCAATAACAATATTGAAGCCGTGATGGCGAAATGGGGGTGTTGCAAAATATGCAATACCCCCAAAAAAGTATAAGACGAGTGTTCGCCATTGCGGGGCTTGACCCGCAATCCCCTAAATTTGCCGAAAGTTTCATGGGATTGCGGCTCCCTGAATCAAGTTCAGGGCAGGCTTAGGCCGCGATGACGTGCTTTTGCAACAGCCTCTCTCTTTATCGTACCCGCCACTTAACGCCTTTTGCGTTTGAAGTGGGGGTCTTGACGAAGTCAAGATGTGGGTTAAGACCCCCGCCTTTCTAGGCGGAATGCCTTTCAGTAGGAGTACAATCTCCTTTTGAAAACTTGATGTTTTCGACTTGTAGAAGTCGAAAACGGATTTGAATATACCCGCCGCTTAACTGTGAGTCGGGCTTTAATGTAGAAATATAGGCGGCTTTTATGCATAAATTACGATCGCAAAATGTGAAATCATAATAATGACAATAAGTTGTGACATATTGACATATTGCACAAAAATAATGTTTATTTTTTGTTATTCCATTTTTGTGAAGTTCCTGTTATACTAACTACATTAAATATTCAAGAAACGTTCAAAAAACTTGTAGAGGATGGTTATACGTGAGAAAAATCAAAGGTGTTTCACCGCCTCATAATAAGAATACTGAATTTAGTAAGGTTAAGATTCTCCCCCTTACGGCTGTCGTTAACATCCCGATGAAGATGCATTCGGGCAAACCTGCGATCCCAATTGTGAAGCCCGGGGACGACGTTAAGGTGGGGCAGCTTATTGGTGAAATGGGCGGTTATGTTTCTTCTCCGATACATGCAAGTGTTTCGGGCTGTGTGCAGAGCATAAATGAGCGAGATGCGATTACGGGTCAAAAGGCCACATCTATTACCATCGCTTCAGATGGTCTACAAACAATGTGTCCGAACATAAAGCCACCTACAGTCACAACTCTACAAGAGTTCTATGATGCAGTAAGAGATTCCGGAACTGTGGGACTGGGTGGTGCCGGTTTTCCGGCGGCTCCGAAACTTGCCATAAAGAATCTTGACGAACTAGACTATATTCTAATAAACGGTGCTGAATGTGAGCCATATGTTACCTCGGATACACGTGCCATGGTTGCAGACTCCAAAAATGTATATGGTGGCGTAATGCTGCTGTTGAAGTATATGAGACCTAATAAGAAAATATACATTTGCATTGAGGACAATAAGCCTGAAGCAATTAGTGTTATGAAAGAGGCCTTTGCTGATGAAGATCATGTAGAGGTGTTCGTGCTTCCTACATCATATCCGCAAGGTGAGCGAAAAGTGCTCGTATATAACGTAACGGGAAGAATTGTGCCTGAAGGTGCACGTCTTGCAGATGTTGGCGTTATAGTAACCAATGTTATGACAGTTTCTGCCTTTGCAAGATACATTGCTACAGGGGTTCCCCTCATAAACAAGGTAGTTACTGTTGATGGTTCGGCTGTCAGAAATCCACAAAATCTTCTTGTGCCTATCGGAACTCCGATACGCGAGCTGTTTGATTTTTGTGGTGGATTTCCTGATGGTGAGCCGAAAAGAATAATAGTCGGTGGTCCAATGATGGGCTATGCACAACCAAGTTTGGATGCTCCTATAGTAAAGACGACAAACTGTGTTCTGGCGTGTCATGAAACAGATGATGCTGCACTAATGTTGACGGCTTGTATTAAATGTGGTAGATGCCTCAAGGCGTGTCCGATGCGTTTAATGCCCCCGAATATTGAAGCGGCATATTCAGTTGAGAACTTCGATGCCCTCAACCACTTCAAAGTGAATATGTGCGTTGAGTGTGGTAGCTGTGCATATGTATGTCCGGCGAAGAGACCCTTGGTGCAAGTAATGCAACTATCTAAGGAAAAACTATGGCTACGCTCCAAGACATAGGGTCTAGGGGCTAGTGAGTGAAAAACAGCACTTGACAAGCGAAGCGAGTTGAAGCCTCCGTCCCGTCATTGCGAGGAGCAAAGCGACGTGGCAATCCAGACGACAAGCTTTAATCGGCGCACGGACTTAGAAGTCAATATAACTCTCAATCAAGGCATTTGGAAGGACAGCAAACATATGGATAAATTAACAGTATCGGTTTCACCTCATATTAATGATAACTCATCAACCAGACGCATTATGATTGATGTGCTGATTGCGCTTGTTCCGGCATTTATTGCATCAATAATTATTTTCGGAGCACGTGCCGCCGTTGTGGTCAGTGTTTGTGTTATCTCGTGTATCTTGTGCGAATGGTTATTTGAAAAAATCACGAAAAAACCAAATACCATAGGCGATTTTTCTGCGTGTATTACTGGTGTGTTATTAGCATTTAACTTGCCTGTTACAATACCATTGTGGCAAGCTGTGTTCGGAAGTGCAGTTGCGATTATACTCGTGAAGCAGCTCTTTGGTGGGCTGGGCAAGAACTTTGCAAATCCTGCCGTTGCTGCACGTGTTGTTATGCTTCTTGCCTTTGCATCGACAATGACGAATTGGTATTCACCAAATGAAAGCACTTCATGGTGGGTATATCCTATTGACGGTGTAGCTGGTGCGACACCTCTTGCACTAATGGGTGGCACGGCAGCTGATGCGGCACCATTTGCGTTTTTGCAAAATGTGAATATTGAGGGATTACCGAGCGTATGGAATATGTTCCTTGGCGTGAGGGGCGGAAGTCTTGGTGAGACAAGCAATCTGGCGCTACTCATTGGCGGCATATATCTTATGATTCGCAGAGTTATCAGCTGGCATACTCCGCTGACATTCATTGCTGTTGTATTTGTTTTGTCCGGGCTTTTAGGTCAAAATCCTGTATATCATTTGTTTGCCGGTGGCTTGTTCTTAGGTGCAATATTTATGGCAACAGACTATGTAACTGTACCTCAAACTAACTTAGGAAGATTCATCTTTGGTGTGGGAGCGGGATTGTTAACTGTTGTGATACGTGTTTACGGTAGCTATCCGGAGGGCGTTTCATTTGCCATATTGTTTATGAATGTTTTGACTCCGTATATTAATAAGTTCACGGAAACCAGACCATTGGGAGGTGTCAAATCGTGAGGAAAACATATGTGATGCCGCTGTTGGTGTTGACGATGATATGTGTTGTTGTTTCAGCCGCGCTGGCTGTTATGCATACGGTTACATCTCCGATAGTTGGGGCGGCTGCGGAAGAACGAGCTCAAGCGGCAATGCTAGAAACGTTGCCGGAAGCGACGGGATTTGAAATGATTTCACCTGATGACTTTGATGGGATTCCGACCACAATACGTGCAATGTACAGGTCTACAAACGATGTAGGGTATTTGTTCATTGCGGCTGTCAGAGGATTTGGCGGTGATATAACAATTATAGCCGGAGTTGACAATGACGGCAATGTAATCAGCACATCTACGCTGTCACATTCGGAGACAAGAGGCATTGGAAACTTCATCGAGGAAGAGTGGTTCCTTGGTCAGTTCGTTGGATTAAGTGATAGTTTTGATGATGATGTTGATACAATTGCCGGAGCAACAATCACGAGAGATGCGTTTGTATATGCGGTTGAGTATATACTTATTGCGTTTGAAATTGTGAAAAACTAACGTCATTATGCGCGAAGTCGCAGAATCTACTAAGCACAGAATTCTTGGATTCTGCAAATAGTTGCAGAATGATGAGGAACGATAGAGGTACTGAAAATGAATTTGAGTAAAAGAGATATTTTTACCAGGGGGATAATCAAAGAGAATCCTGTTCTTGTGTTGGTTCTTGGGTTGTGTCCGGCACTTGCAGTGTCCACACAGGCAGAGAACGCTATAGGGCTGGGACTTGCTACGACATTTGTTCTTCTTGGTTCAAACATTGTAATTTCTATTTTGAGAAATATTATCCCGGGAAGAACACGTATTCCATGTTATATCGTGCTTATAGCCAGCTTCACAGTGCTTGCAAAGATGGCGATTGAGGCATTTGCACATCCTCTTTATCAAGCGTTGGGGATTTTCTTGCCACTTATTGCTGTGAACTGTATTATCTTTGCTCGTGCTGAAATGTTTGCGAGTAAGAATAAAGTAAGCGATTCCATTATGGATGCACTTGGTACAGGTGCCGGATTCACGTTGGCACTACTGGCGATTGCATCTGTACGTGAGATTTTTGGTAATGGTAGCTGGTTTGGATTATCGCTACCGTGGTTGGAGCATAATAATGCAATGATATTCACACTTGCTCCTGGAGGGTTTATAGTTTTAGCATGTCTACTAGCGGTGGTAAACAAGGTTTCGAAAGAGCGAAAAGTGGCTAGAGAGTTTAACTGCCAAACCTGTCCGGCAGCTAAAGCTTGCGGCAGAGTAGGAGAATGTGGGTGACAGGTTACACCCATCTTATATTAGCCACTATGTTTACAACTCCTTTCCGCTTCGTTGCGCATCCATGACTACGCTTATCGGAATTGCAAACACAGTAGCTGATCGTGGGTATAACCTGTCATAGAAAGGGAAGATATTTGTGGATTTTAGAGCTTTAGTAGTTATTATGATGAGCGCAGTATTCGTTAACAACTATGTGCTACGTCAGTTCCTCGGAGTTTGCCCGTTCTTGGGTGTTTCAAAGGACTTTAAGAGTTCAGCCGGTATGGGCTTTGCGGTTATTTTCGTAATGCTGTTGGCAACGGCTGTGACATGGCCGATTCAAATATTCTTGCTCAATGTAAGTGGGCTTGAGTTTATGCAGACTGTCGTATTTATTTTGGTCATTGCGACATTGGTTCAACTGGTTGAGGTTGTGCTGAAAAGGTATTTTCCACCGTTGTTTGCTTCGCTAGGTGTGTATTTGCCGCTAATGACAACGAACTGTGCGGTGCTTGCTGTTACCATTTCAAATATTAATCAGGGATATTCGTTTATTGAAGCTCTTGTACATGCACTTGGTGCCGGACTTGGTTTCCTTGTTGCGATGATTTTGTTTACGGGTATAAGAACACAAACTGAAGCTGCGGATCCACCGGAGGCTTTCAAGGGTATTCCAATCACGTTGATTTCTGCGGCACTGCTTTCTCTCGCCTTTTTCGGTTTCGATGGTGTAATAGAGAATATATTTGGTAGATAGACTGTAGAAAAACGACGAGAAACTAACGTCATTCTGCGACTTCGCGCAGAATGACATATTTCGAAAGGGTTATACATGAATACAATTTTAATAGCTACGATTTCTCTTGCGGCAATTGGTTTAATTTGTGCGGCGGTAATAACTATCGCTTCTAAGTTGATGTTTGTTAAGGTTGATGTTCGTGTGGCGAAACTTCGTGAGTGCATGCCCGGAGCCAATTGTGGTGCGTGCGGGTTTAGTAGCTGTGATGCGTATGCGGAAGCACTTGTAAAGGGAGATGTTGCAGCGAATCTTTGTTTGCCTGCGGGTGAAGCCGGCCTTGAAGCGATTAGTAAAATCCTTGGGATTGATTCAGGTGATGGAATTGCAAAAATGACTGCTGTTGTGCAGTGCTTGGGTGATTCAAATACTGTTAAAGATAAGATGAAGTATGTCGGCATTGATACTTGCTTTGCGGCGAAGCAGCTTTTTGGTGGACAAGAATCTTGTACATTCGGCTGTTTGGGCTTTGGAGACTGCGTGAAAGTGTGTCCGAATGACGCGATATGCGTAAAGGGGCGACTTGCTCGCATACATCCTGACAGATGCAGTGGTTGTGCAGTTTGTGTCAAAGTATGTCCGACTGATGTTATTGCTATTGAAGCCGAGCCTTTGCACGTTGCGGTGAGATGTAAGAACAATGAAAAGGGCGGTACGGTTAGACAAAAGTGCTCGCGAGGCTGTATTGGCTGTAAGAAATGTGAAAACGTATGTCCTGCTAAGACTATACAAGTTGTCGATTCTTTAGCAGTTATCGACCATACTCTATGTTATGGGTGCAAAGAATGCGTTGATGTCTGCATAGTTAAGTGTATTCTTTAAGAAAATGCATATGCTAAAATCTATATCTCTTATTATAATCATAGTATTATCCTTGTTGTTGCTTGGCGGATGTGCTGAACAAAGTGAGCAAGTGAGCGATACCAGATTGCTTATGGACACTTATGGTATGATCACCATACATGGAGATGATGTTGACTCTCAGTTGCTTGACGATGCTTTTGCGTTGGTTGAGGAACTTGAGGGTCTATTTAGTATTACCATTGAGGGTAGTGATGTCTGGCGTATTAATAATGCCGATGGCGAGGCTGTGGCGGTTGATGAAAGGACGATTGAGGTCATTCGTGCCGGTCTTGAGTTTGCCGAACTGTCTGATGGAATGCTTGATATAACGATCGGGCGAGTGAGCAGACTCTGGGGTTTCGGCACTTTAGAAAATGTGGAAGCATCACTGGAATCACGTGTTCCTCGTGTGGACGAGCTGGAAAGAGCTCTTGAGACTGTGAACTATGGTCAAATGACCATAATCGGAAATGCCGTACAATTATCAAACACTGATGCTTGGATAGACTTAGGTGCTGTTGCGAAGGGCTATATTGCTGATGCTGTGGCGGAGTTTCTGATTGATCGTGGTGTTAAAGGTGCACTCATTGATTTGGGTGGCGATGTTGTTACTGTAGGATATAGACAAGATGGGAGTCCGTGGCGTATTGCTTTGCAAATGCCATATGGAGATGCAGATGATTGGATTGGTGTTGTCGAAGTTGCAGGGTCGGCTGTTGTTGCCTCGGGAATTTATCAACGTCAATTTGAAGAAGATGGTATAATGTATCATCACATACTCGATCCGACAACGGGTATGCCTGTTGTCAGCGATGTTGTGAGTGCAACGATAATTGCCGAGAACGCCATTGTCGGTGAAGGACTTTCTACAATTGCGGTGCTTGTCGGTAGTGAGAGAGCATCAGAGCTGTTTGGGCAAGTTCAAGGCTTCATTGGTGCTGTGATTGTGTTAGACAGCGGGGAAGTGCTGCAATTTGGCAATGTGGAGCTAATGGGTGGATAAAGGACACAGGGGATCAGTTCTCTTGTGTCGTCCCGTCATTGCGGACCACGAGCCGCAACCCCCTAAGTGTAGCGTCTGATTCGGGGGATCCCGAATCAAGTCCGGGATGACTAAATGTAAGAGCACAAGAGAACTGATCCCCTGTGTCGTGCGCATTAAAATCTAAGGTAGGTTGACTTATTGAAAAGCATCAAAACTCTATCAAATAAATTCTGGATTATCTTGCTAAGTGCTGTAGTGGTTGCTTCGGTGATTGCAACTGTGCTCATTTGGCGTGCGCCTGCGAGCTATGCTCGTGTGTATCTTGGTAATGTGCTGATCGATGTTATCGATTTGACGATTACAGAGCGTCAAGAACTGTTGATTAAGGGTCGTCTCGACACAACTAACAGAGTTGAGGTCGAGAATGGTCGTGTTCGTATGTCTTTAGCAAGTTGCCGTGATCAAGTGTGTGTTCGCCGTGGTTGGGTTAGTGGCGGCTTAATGCCGATTGTCTGCTTGCCGAATAGAGTGGTAGTTGTACTAGATAGCGGCGATAATGACATAGATGCTGTAGTGAGGTAGAGAATGCGGTTGAATGTACGAAAACTCACACTAATGGCAATACTGGCTACAATAGCTTTGATAATATTCGTTATCGAGGCTCAAATACCCATGCCTATTCCTATTCCCGGCGTAAAGCTTGGTCTTGCAAATGCTGTGACATTGTTTGCGTTGTTTTATGGGGTCCGAGAAGACAAGCAAGACAGGGGACACAGGGGATCAGATCTCCCGTGTCCAACAAATGACAAAGGAAACGACACAGGAGATCTGATCCCTTGTGTCCCCCGTGGTGTCCCTGTCCCATCGCAATCTCCGCTATCGTTGACCGCAATGAACGTTTTTGCAATACTTCTATGTCGCATTGTGCTTGGTGCTTTGCTCACAGGTAGACCGCTTATGGTTGTGTACAGCTTGGCAGGTGGTGTGCTTGCCTTTTTTGCACAGGTATTGATGAAGCGATTTGTGTCGCCAAAACAAATATGGGTATGTGGTGCAGTTGGTGCGATTTTTCATAACATCGGTCAAATAATGGCAGCTATGGTGCTGACAGGAACACCGGCATTGATAGCATATCTGCCGATCTTGACTATTGTTGGCGTATTCACAGGGGTTCTGACAGGTCTAATAGCACAACTTTCATTGTCCCGTATATATAATACTAATCGCTAATTGAAACCGTTGAATCCTTGCGAGCTCTTTTCGTCCATTCATCGTTGAAAATCCTTGAAAGGCCACTGGCATTCATTCAGATTTTCGCCTTGAATAGTGAAAAATAATCTCACAAATATATCTACATTTTCAACAAGAGATTGGTATGAGAAACGATGAAAAAAAGTTGTGGTGAAATGTTCATAAATTATTCATAAAAAATTTAGATTAAATATTGACAAGTTCAGAAGCAACTGATACACTAGCTTCAATCATAGAGCAAAACTTTAGCTCTAAATGCAAAAAATAAAATTTAAGAGGAGAAAAATCAATGAGTAAGTATCAAGATCCAGCCGTAAAGGTAACTTGTCCGGACGAGGCACTAAAGCTTCTAAAAGAAGGTAATGAAAGATTTTTGTCAGGCAATCTAGTAGCTCCAAACTATAAAGAAATGCTAGACAAAACCGGAACGCAACAAAGTCCTTTCGCATCTATCCTTACATGTGCAGACAGCCGCCTAGCACCAGAAATTTTCTTCGATCAAGGTATCGGCAACATTTTCGTAGTAAGAAACGCCGGAAACACAGCAGACAGAGAAGCAATTGGTTCTTTCCAATTTGCAGCAGCTGTTCTTAAGTCACAAATCATTGTAGTTGTTGGACACACTGAGTGTGGTGCAGTATTTAATGCACATGCAGGCGCTTCAGGCCTACCAGCAGAACTACAAGGCATGCTTGATGATATCAATGGTATCGTTAAAGATGCTGCAACTAAAGAAGATGCAGTTTGTGTAAACACAAGAGCTCAAGTTGAAAAACTAAGAAATGATCCTGCAATCAAGTCAACAGGCGTTCCAGTATATGGCGCAGACTATGATGTAGCAACAGGCGTTGTAACTTGGCTGTAAGAAAAAGCTTTATAACTAAGTAAAATCTAACTAGGCATTTCGGCCGCAAGGAAGTTCACACGGCCTTGCGGTCGATTTTTACAAAAAAAATATTAATAAGTAGGTGAATTAATGTTAGTAGCAGATAGTGCAGACAAGAAAGCCACCTTTAAGGTTGCGTTTCTAACAGGTGCATCTATATTCGTTATGGGTTATCTGAACGGATATGCTCTTAACACAGCAGACTTAGGTGCTATGATTTCGGCACAATCAGGTAATATAATCTGGTTGGGACTCAATGCCGCATCGGGATACTGGGGATACTTCCTTGAGAATATGGGACTATTCCTTGGGTTTGCAATTGGTGTTGCGTTCGCAATGTTTACGCAAAGCATTTTCAGAAGTAAGGTTAATCAATTCTTCTACAACTGGACAGTATTTATCGTACCGATACTACTGTACCCACTCGTGCTACAGTATGTAGCTCCACCATGGGTTTCATTCGCTGTTGTTGGATTTGCTTCAGGTGCAGCACTCGAGTTCTTCCGTAAAATGTACCACTTGGAAATAAACAACGCCATGGCGACAGGTAACGCACGTTTCTTCGGTATGCATCTTGCAAAAGCCGCCGCAGAAAAAGATAAAGCGAAGTCAAAATTTGAACTAAAAACATTCGCGATTTTCGTTATCTGTTTGGCTCTATTCGCACTAGGTGCATTCCTATATGCTTCAATGGCTAGACTTGACTACGTCTTAGAGGGCGGTGTCAATCTTGGTTTAGGATACTATCGCGATAGCCTTGAGCCAAGTCGTTTTTACCGCACACTAGGACTTGGTTATGAGCGTGGTGAGACAATCATCGTACAAAGCAATGTTGCAAGAGTAGTTGGATTCATCGTCATTTGTGCGATTCCATACCTCTTCTGCCCAGCAAAAAAAGGCGAAAAGAAAGCATAAGAATCAAAACAAAAAATTAAAATGAGGGCTTGTTGCATTGCAACAAGCCCTTAAACTTGTAACCCCGTCATCCCAGCTTTGATTTTGAATCCCCTGAATCGAAGCAATACTTAGGGGATTGCGAGTCCAATGTTGTCAACTTAAGTCACCATCATTCTGCGCGAAGTCGCAGAATCTACGACATTTCTGTTTTGCTGGATCCTGCGACTTCGCGCAGGATGACACGGTGGTGATACCCCTAAGTTGACAGCATTGATTGCGGGTCGCCCGCAATCCCCTATGCATAGCGTTGATTTATCGTACCCGCCACTTAACGCCTTTGGCGTTTGAAGTGGGGGTCTTGACGAAGTCAAGATGTGGGTTAAGACCCCCGCCTCTCTAGGCGGAATGCCTTTCAGTAGGAGTACAATCTCCTT
>Ga0123355_10000362_pt1 | contig 58891 bp, 45 predicted proteins | sample TergutEmb28metaG_3_FD_89872 | JGI IMG/M metagenome (GOLD analysis project Ga0123355, IMG submission 89872) | Embiratermes neotenicus P1 segment gut microbial communities from Petit-Saut dam, French Guiana - Emb289 P1 | ecosystem: Host-associated > Arthropoda: Insects > Digestive system > Gut ... | reverse complement strand
TTACTCATCTTTTGGCCGTCCTTGTTTTGCACCAGGCCGGTCACTATAACATTTTTGTACGGGGACTTACCAAAAAGCATCGTTGAGATAGCCATCAGGGAATAGAACCAACCACGGGTCTGGTCTAGCCCTTCAGATATGATATCTGCCGGGAACTGCTTGGCAAATAGCTCCTTATTCTCGTAAGGATAATGCCACTGGGCAAAGGGCATAGAGCCGGAGTCGAACCAGCAATCTATAACTTCCGGGGTGCGACGCATTTCACCGCCGCATTTTGGGCAGGTTAGGATTACCGCATCTATATACGGCTTGTGCAGTTCTATATCATCGGGTACAGGTTTACGCTCATTGCCGCCTTCTGGCAACAAGTAGCCCAACTGTTTTAGCTCCGCCACACTGGAAACGCAGTGGCGGTGGCCACAGGCTTGTGTAGCGTCACTATCCGCGCCGGCTTCACTGTTTGCGGTTTTACCTGTCGTACACTCCCATATAGGCAGCGGCGTACCCCAGTATCTTTCGCGGCTGATACTCCAGTCGTGGATATTTTTTAGGAAATCGCCAAAGCGGCCTTCTTTCATATGCTCCGGCAGCCAGTTTACTTCACTGTTGCTGGCCAAAAGCTCATTTTTGAGGGCACTTACCTGGATAAACCACGCATCCCTGGCATAGTAAAGCAACGGCGTGTCGCAGCGCCAACAATAAGGGTAGTTGTGGGTATAGGCCTTCTTTTTTTGTAAAAGCCCACGGGCAGCTAACTCTTTTATGATTAGCGGGTCGGCGTCTTTAACAAATTTACCTGCCCACAAATGCACAGAAGGTACAAAGCAGCCCTGCGCATCCACCAGTTGCAATAGCGGCAAGCCATAAGCCTTAGATATCCTAGCATCGTCATCGCCAAAGGCCGGGGCTATGTGTACAATGCCTGTGCCGTCGGTTAGAGTTACATATCCGTCGCATACAACGGTGCAATAGTTCTCATCTACCGGGTTTTCGAAGTCAAATAGCGGTTCATATTTCAAGCCTTCCAACTTTGCTCCAGCGAAGGTTTCAAGTATTTCGTATGGGCCTTCCAGCACTTCTCCTATCAGAGCCTTAGCCAAGATATAGACATGCCCATCTGCGGCTACTCTTACGTATTCTTCTTTGGGGTTAACGCACAGGCCAACGTTTGAGGGCAACGTCCAAGGGGTGGTTGTCCAGGCCAGGAGGTACTCGTCTACTTTACCAGCCACTTTAAAGCGCACAAAGGCGGAAGGCTCGGTTACTTCTTTATATCCCTGCGCTACCTCATGGCTGGATAGTGGTGTGCCACAACGCGGGCAATATGGCACAACACGGTAGCCTTTATATATTAGCCCTTTCTCATATATCTGCGATAGCGCCCACCATACAGACTCTATATAGCTATTGTGGTAGGTGACATATGGGTTCTCCATGTCGGCCCAAAAGCCTACGCGCTCGCTCATTTCCTTCCACATGGTCTCGTAGGTCCAGACGCTTTCTTTGCATTTTTGTATGAACGGCTCCACGCCGTATTTTTCGATATCGGGCTTGCCGCTTATACCCAGGGCTTTTTCCACTTCCAACTCCACAGGCAGGCCATGGGTATCCCATCCAGCCTTACGCAGCACATGGTAGCCCTTCATGGTTTTATAACGCGGGAAGAGGTCCTTAATTGCGCGGGCAATTATATGCCCCATATGCGGGCGGCCATTGGCCGTTGGCGGGCCGTCATAGAATACAAAAATGGGCGAGCCTTCTCGCATAGACATACTTTTTGGGAAGATTTGATTGTCTTGCCATAAATCTAGGACGCCTTTCTCGCGCTCGGCGAAATTAAGGCCTGTTGGGACTTTTGTATACAGCTCGGGTTGATGAGACATTGCAATCGTTCCTTTCTTATAGCAAAATAAATCATAACATTACTTATTTTGCTGTATAAGGGTTAGTATATATCCGAAACTGACTCGCGGCAAGATGTGTTGTACAACTTTTAAGGGGGTAATATATGACGAAAAAAGAACGTGCTAAACTATACCCGGTTATAATTAGCGAGTATAACCCTGAGTGGCCAACATGGTTTGCGGAAGAAAAGTCAAATTTGGAGCGCCTAATAGGCTCAGAAAATATCGTAAGGATGAACCATTACGGAAGCACAGCTGTACCGGGGCTAGCTGCTAAGCCTACCATAGATATTTTGCTTGAAATAAGTAAAACTACCGATATCGGCAAGCTAGTTTCAGCCCTGTCTCCACCAGTTTATATCTGCTTAGATGAGTCAAGCTTAACCATACCAACTCATCCTCCCCACTTGATGTTTTTAAAGGGCTACTTACCCAGCGGCTTTGATAAAAAGGTTTATCACATCCATGTGCGCTACCCAGGCGATTGGGAAGAGCTATGGTTTAGGGATTATTTATTAACCCACCCTAAAGCGGTAGCCGAATACGCGGCGCTGAAGCGTATGTTAATACAAGACTATAAGCATGATAGAGATGGGTACACTAATGCAAAAACAGATTTTATCAGTGCTATCGTCGAAAAGGCTTTACAGGCCCCCGTCGGACCGACTTTGTGATTTAATTAATTTGCTTCAAGATCGGATTTAATATGACGTGCTATAGTCATATTACTTCAGTTATATTAAAATCAATGAAATTCTAAACAAAATATGAATGGAGACAATCTTATGTCTAATGCCGTGTATTATGTATCTTACAAACTTAAAAAAGGTGCATCCATCCCAGATTTTTTGCAAGCTGCAGAAAAGTTAAATAATGAGTTTATCTCTAAACAAAAAGGCTATATTTCGTGGAAACAGCTGGTGGATGGCGATACCTGGGCAGATGTCTGTACCTTTGAAACAATGGACGACCTTAACAACTTCAAAAAGGTATCAGAGAATCCAAGCGAGTTGTCTTTGCATTTTTATTCATTCATAAATTTTGGCGCAAGCGGTGGCAAGCATCATGTTTTTACTGTAGTTAAGAGCTATTGATCTGGCGTATTAATCTGGACTGTCTCGCTAAGAAATCAGCAAACATCGGCTTCGGCACCTCTTAGCGAGACAACGCCCTTTACTTTACAATAAAAAAACCGCGCAATCTGCACGCGGTTTTGGTCATATTAAAGACTACATAAAGCGCCTATTCAACCGTTGTCACTTCTACAATCTGTGGCTCATCATCTTTTTTCTTAAACAACGAGCCTAAATTAAATTTAGATAAAATCCCGGGTATCATATCAAGTATTTTATTAACGCTTTCTTGGTTTTTGATATTAACCAGCTGAACCGTGCCGCCGCTTATTACCACTACTGCTGATGGTGTCATTTTTGCGCCAAGAGCGCCACCACCACCGTCACGGCCGCCTTTTTTGCCGCCGTCTTCTTCGGAGTTGGCCATCATTGCGGTACCCATACCAAACGAAACATCTACCAGTGGGATTAAAATAACATCACCGATATGCACTGGCTCACCCACAACAGTCTTGGTGGATACATACTCTTCCATCTTCGAAAACAGATCTTGCAAGTTTTCCTTAACTTTACTCATCTAAATCTTCCTCTCATAAATTTGACATGTATTTCATTACAATTAAAAAATATACTGATGCAAAACTACACGTATTGGCTTGTGCAGGTAGAGCCATATAAATGGCCAAAGCAGACCCCACACGCGGGTACGGCCCTCAACCTGTATGATTAAATCCAAAGCTTTTTCGCAATAGTTGCCAACAAGTCGCACCTTATGCCGCAGTTGCATTACACCGGCGGCGGCTTCATAGGCACCCATTGCCCAACCTGTGGTGCATGGGTCGTCAAATCCTATCACACCTGAAATATCAAGCCGCTTAGGCTTTAAAGCCCTTATAAATTTTTGCAGACACTTAAAGCACAAGCCCATGATAATTTTGCGATCTGGGTATGTCAAGACTGCTTTTGCCTGTTTTAGGGGCTTTAGACGGTCTTTTTTTTCTTTTTCCAGTTCGGGGTTAGCATTGTTATCTTGGGTAGGTTCGCTATCCTTAGTAGCTTTGTAAACATGGTCGTTATCCTTGTTAATATAATCACTTTTGCCGGTATCGCTTGCAATTGTATTGGTGGCGATGTTTTTTTCGCCTGGGGTATCATTGGTAGTACCGGCATTCTTCGCTTTACGCCTCTTCTTGTTAGGCTTATCTTCCCCTAGTCTCATCCACGCAATTCTCATGCTGTTATCGAGCTTCCCATCACGGTATACCAGCACAAAATGAACCAGCCGCATCAAGTAGCTGACTTCGATATAAGCTGTCTTGCCGTCCGCAAGGTTGGCATCCACATGATATCGTATCCGCCCAAGGCAAAGCACAATAGTTAGCAAAAGAACTAAAGCAGTAATACCCCCCGCCAACACATAAGGCACAAGAATAACCCGCCAAAGCCACAGCGCCGCAACAGGCGGAAGAAAAAGGCCTGCAACCCGCGCCGCAACCAGTACAAATATTGCAAGCGCCACATACAAAAGTATCTTTATACGAATAGTCATAAAATTACCCGCCAAACCCCGGCCTATTGGCCTCACGCCTAAGGTAAATAGTAGAAACCGCAATAATAATTATTGGTACCGCCGCAAGCAAAGAGCCGATAAAAATTGAAATGTTTACAAAAAACTCTGAAGGTACCATCATAACCAGCCTGTCACGAGGTGGAAATAAAATCCACAAGTCATTATCAAAAAATATTAAGTGAAAAATCTCAAAAGCACGGTCAAAGTCTATGGCGATTACTGCCGCGACAATAGCCGAAATCATCAAAAACCCGGCCATGACTTCCCTGCTGCAGCGGGCAAGTAAGTGTCTTACAGGGGATTTGGTGATAGCCATAAGTCCAATCAAACCCAGGAGCGCCCAAAACGACACATTGCGCACTATAAACAGACGGTCATACAGCACCCTAACGTCTATCATGTGAGCCTTGTCCCGCTCGCTAAAAAATTCCTGCTCTACTCCCCCTACCGTAGCGCGTATACCATCCAGGTCGTCTCGCCTGGCACGCATGTAGTCAAGCAATTCTACGGTTACGTAAATCAGTTCTTCTTCGCTCATGCCAATATACTCCGCAATATCTTGACTGGTATATTGTTGCCGGAAAAAAGGCATGAAAAACGTAGGAAAGATTATGCTCTGACATACAATCAGCACAAGGAGGCATAGTGCCGCCAAATACCCTATCACATAGCGCATAAATGCTCCTTTCTAATGGGGGCTCCGCCCCCAAGCCCCCTCGCTACGCGCGGCAAAGCCACGCTCCGCTCCGCAGGCTGCACCTGCGCACCGCGCCCCGGCGCGGTGGTAAACCCCGGCTCTGTCCCCAAGCCCTTCGCTACGCGCGGCAAAGCCACGCTCCGCTCCGCAGGCTGTGCCTGCGCACCGCGCCCCGGCGCGGTGGTAAACCCTGCAGCTTTCTCGCTTTGCGCGGCGTAGCCACGCTCCGCTCCGCGGTTTAAAGCTGACTTGTGGTTAGATTATGGCCGCAGTCGCCGCAAAATTTCATCATATGCTCATTCTTGGCGCCGCAGTTGCCGCAGAAGGCATTTACGGGGGGGATATTGGGTTTTGATCTTATCAGGGGGGTGCCGCAACCGCCGCAGAAGTTTTCCGCGTTATCATATGTGATGTCACATTTTTCGCATGTGACGGTTTGGGGGCTAATTGTGGGTGATGTTACAGTGTTATATGGTTCTGCAGGCAATATGAAATCGGTATCATATGATGATGCCTTTGGGGTCATAATGTCGTTTTCCAGGCCATATTCATGCTGGGCTATTGTGTCAGATTCATAGGCTGTTGCTTGTGGGGTTAATACTTCATCATCACGGGTAGGAGTTTGCAGGATATCCGCGATTGTTGGCTCAGGTATAGTTTCCGCACCGGCTTCCTCCCATGTAGAAATTTGCGGGGTTTCGGTATTTATTGGTTCGGATTGATTTTCGGCGCTTGCAAAATCTGTGTATTCTTGCAGCATATCTGAGTTGTCTTCTTCCGGTTCTGTCCCGATAAAGTTTTCACCATTGGGCCCCACTACATACTCTAGCACCCAATCTTGCGCCGTTCCCTCATCTTGTGGGGCTTCGGTCAATTGCTCGGCCGGTTGCTCTACTGGCGGCTCATTGCTGTACTGTGGCTCTTCCTGCTCTTCTACAGCAACAACATGCTTCACGTCCGGCGTATCTAACACATTTTTAAACAGAGTCGAATCCGGCTCGTCCAAAAGCATCATAATAGTAGATTTGGATGATTCGGGAGGCATTTCTTCAGCTTCGCTGGCATATTCGGCATAAAACGAGACACTTGCATCTTCTTCAAACGGAGTTACTGTTTCAACGGCATCCTGACTTTGCATGGGCTCGGGTATGCTTTCATCTTGGGTGTAACCCGCATACTGGCTATTTGTCTCAAACTCGTTTTCTATAAAATCTATAATTTTAGCTTCAATGACACTTTCATTAGGCGGCATTGGGTATACGGCCACGGACTCCTCCCAGCCTTCGCTTTCAGCTGCTGCAATAGTGGTAGCTGCTTCAGGTTGTGCAGCCTCTTCCGATACCTTGGGCGGATGCACCGGTATTGCCCGCCTGCGCGGCGCGGGACTTTTTCTCTTTCCTGGGTCTTGAAAAAACAGCCAGTTCAAAAACCCTCTCTTCTGCCAAGGACGCATACTATACCCCCACAAACACTTTCATTGCCTGCCTTGCATCAAATAGCAATTTTTCGATATCAATGGTTTTATACTCGCCCTTTTCGTATAGCACTTGCCCGCGACAGATGGTCATATCAACGTCACGGCCGGTTGTGGAGTAGGCCAAGTTTAACATGGGATCATAACAAGCCGTTTGGCGCGGATTATCAAGGTCAATCATCAACATATCGGCGTCGTAACCCGTCTTAAGCATCCCGCTTTCGTGGGCACGCCCCTGGGATTTTGCACCGTTTACCGTGGCCATTTCCAGTACAGACTTAGCCGGGGCGACAGTTGGGTCGTTTGCGGCGTATTTTTGCAACAGCGAGGCCATTTTTATTTCTTCGAATAGGTCATGAGAATTGTTGGACGCCATACCATCTGTGCCGAGGGCGACGTTTACGCCGCCTTTTTGCATTTTTTCTACCGGGGCTAAACCGCTTGCCAGCTTAAGATTAGACAGTGGGTTATGTGCGATACATACGCCGCTATCGGCCAGGATTTTTATGTCATCGTCTGTAACCCACACCCCATGAGCCGCGAGACACGGCAAGTCAAATACCCCATGCTTGTGGAAAACCTGGGCCGGGGTCATGCCATATGTTGCTATGCAGTTATTATGCTCTGTGGCGGTTTCTGAAAGATGCACATGGAGTCCTAAATTGTGTTTAGCGGCAAAGTCCATCACCTGCTTCCAGGCTGGGGCAAATGAAGTGTATACACCATGTATGGATGCCTCTACTTTGATACGCCCATCGTTTTTATCATGGTATTTTTCTAGGGCGTTTATGGTTTGAGAATATACATTGTCTTTGTAAAAGTCGTAGCTATCCTTGTCGAAACCAATTACCGCGTTGGAAACATTGGCAAGCACCCCGGCTTCATGAGCGGCGGCGGCTACATCATCCATGAAGAAGTACATATCCGTAAAGGCTATCGTGCCAGAGGATATCATCTCAGCTATAGCAAGCATTGTGCCGGTATGGGTGAGTTTAGGGGTTAGTTTTTGCTCTGCCGGGAAGATATAGTTAAACAACCAGTCTTCTAAAGCGCGGTCATTGGCATAGCCACGGAATAGAGTCATCGCCGCGTGGGTATGGCAGTTGTATAGGCCCGGCATTAGTACTTTGTTAGCGCCGTCAATTACCCGCCTTGCTTTGGGGGATGGGGTGCCTGCAGGCTCTATATAAGTGATCTTACGGCCTTCTATGCCTAGGTTTATGTTGCGCAGTACTGGGGCGTCGGGATTCATTGTTACGGCTGTTGTATTTTTGAACAGTATGTCCATAGAGTTCGTCCTTTGTAATTTGATGTAATTCTTCGTGACTTATCTTACCAAGCTTGGCTTGATGTGTATACCCTTTATAACTCGTCAAGACAAAATCAAAATATAATATCCAGCTGCAAACAGTAACCCTGGCAATAAATTCGCAACCTTTATTTTAGCGCCAAGGGTCATATTAAACCCCAACGCCATAATCATAACGCCGCCTGCCGCCGAAATTTGTGAGACCATACTGCCGGTTAACACATCCTGAAGATACCCCGCAAAAAATTCTATGCTACCTTGGTACACCAGAACCGGCAACGCAGAAAACAACACGCCAAAGCCCAAGTACGAGGCAAAAACCATAGATGCAACACTATCCAGGATAGACTTGGTAACGATAGTACTATAATCGTTTGCGAGGCCGCTTTCGATAGAGCCAACAACGGCCATCGCGCCCACACAAAATAATAGCGATGTTGTAACAAAGCCCTCCGCAAATGTTGACTCGGCGTCTTTTGAGCTTAGCTTATTTTGCAAGTACAGCCCTAAATTGTTCATGCGCTTGTCTATATCTATTAATTCCCCTGCTATGGCTCCCAGCAAAAGCGACACGACCAAAAGCATCAAGTCGCCGTTTACAGCGCTGGAAATGCCTATGATACATACACACAACCCCAGCACACGAGTAATGCTTCCCGAAATATTCTTGGGTATTTTGCCTTTAAACAAAAGCCCGATAGCGCCACCAAGTATTATGGCGGCTGCGTTAATTAATGCGCCTACTATTATTTCCTCCACCGTCCTATATAAGGCATTTGAAAAACCATAGAGATACACTATACAGCGTATAATTACTGGGCTCAACGCTTTTAGCAGTAAGCCAAAACCGTCACAAGCCTTCGTCATTAGGGCCAAAACTACATATGCTTTTTATAAGCCAAAATCTCGTCCCTTAGCAGCGCTGCCCGTTCAAACTGCAATTCGGCGGCGGCTTGCTTCATTTCCTTTTCCAGCTTCTTTATTGCCTGTATAAGCTCGTCGCGGTTCATAGACTCGGGGTCTTTGGCTAAAGTCTTAGCTTTCTCTTCCGCTTCCACTGTAAGGCGTATCCGTTCGTGGATTTTTTTCACGATTGAGCGGGGCGTAATATTATTAGCACGGTTATATTCTTCTTGAATAGCACGGCGCCGGTTGGTTTCGCCTATGGCGTATTCCATAGACTCTGTCATTTGGTCGGCGTACATGATTACTTTCCCATCTATGTTTCTTGCGGCGCGGCCTATGGTTTGCACCAAAGATGTCTTCGAACGCAAAAACCCTTGCTTGTCCGCGTCAAGGATGGCCACAAGGGCACACTCTGGGATATCTAGCCCCTCGCGCAGCAGGTTTATACCTACCAATACATCAAAAACATCCATGCGCAAGTCACGGATTATCTCAAGCCTCTCCAATGTATCTATATCCGAATGCAAATACCGCACTTTTATCCCGGCGTCTTTCAAGTAGTTGGTCAAATCCTCTGCCATGCGCTTGGTTAGGGTCGTAACCAGTACTTTCTGTTTATTTTCGGCTATGCGATTAATTTCGCCTATTAAATCGTCAACCTGGCCCTTAACTGGGCGCACATGCACGGGCGGGTCTAATAGCCCTGTGGGGCGGATAATCTGCTCTACTTCCAGCTCTGTATGCTGCCGCTCATACTCTGCCGGGGTGGCGGAAACAAATAACATTTGCGGGATCTTAGCCTCGAACTCATCAAACTTAAGCGGCCGATTATCAAGAGCCGACGGCAATCTAAACCCATACTCAACCAATGTCTCTTTACGAGAACGGTCGCCCAAGTACATGCCCCTAACCTGTGGTACAGACACATGAGACTCATCGGCGATTATCAAAAAATCATCCGGGAAATAATCCAGCAAGGTATGAGGCGTCGAGCCCGGTTCGCGCCCTGCCAAGTGTAAAGAATAATTCTCTATCCCGCTACAAAAGCCCACTTCCTGCATCATTTCCATGTCGTAGCGGGTGCGTTGTAGCAGACGCTGGGCCTCTAACAGCCTGTCTTGGGACTTTAGATATGCGAGTTGCTCTTCCAATTCTATTTCTATACGGCGTATGGCTTCATGCATACGGTCGCGGCCGGCCGCGTAGTGAGACGCCGGGAAGATAACGATATGGTTGCGGGTCGAAAGCACCTCGCCTGTAAGGGCATGGACTTCGGTAATACGCTCTATTTCATCGCCGAAAAACTCTACCCTAAGAGCCGCGTCAGCAGAGTTGGAAAGGAAAATCTCCAGCACATCGCCTCGGGCGCGAAAAGTACCACGGGTGAAATTCGTATCATTGCGGTTGTATTGGATTTCTACCAAGCGTCGCATAATATCGTCCCGGTCGCGGATCATACCCACCCTCAAGGATAACATCAGGTTGCGGTATTCCTCTGGGTCACCCAGCCCGTAAATACAAGAAACCGACGCAATAATAATCACATCCCGCCGCTCAAACAGCGCGGATGTAGCCGAATGCCTCAAGCGGTCTATCTCCTCGTTGATAGCCGAGTCTTTTTCTATAAACGAATCCGTAGAGGGTACATACGCTTCAGGCTGGTAATAATCATAGTAACTAACAAAATATTCCACCGCGTTATCGGGGAAAAATTCTTTAAACTCGCTATAGAGTTGGGCGGCTAGGGTCTTATTATGGGCCATAACCAAGGTGGGTTTTTGCAAAGCTTGAACTACGTGGGCCATCGTGAATGTCTTGCCGCTACCTGTTACGCCCAAAAGTGTTTGAAACCTCTTGCCCTGCTTAAACCCCTTGGCCAAGGTGGCAATAGCCTCCGGCTGGTCGCCAGTGGGGGCGAAATCGGCTACTACTTTAAATTCCATTTAGCTCTCCTTTAAAATCATATCCATTCAATTAAATCTATGGTAATATTTTGATTGAAAAAATCTTTAACAACCCCTGGCCCTTTGGGCCATCCCCTTCTAAGAAGGTGGCAATGAAATATATCACAAAAGAGACCGAGAAAGGAAGAACATCATGAAAGTAGCCGACAAGCATTTTGTAGTAGCAAAGGCGAAAAAATACCTGCAGGAGGACATCGGCCCTTCGCGCTATGTAGAAAGCCTGCCTATAGATGGCTGGCATTATGCCGAGTACGACGCAAGCAACGCACCCCACGGCTTAGCAGATTTTGCCGCAATCCCAGAATCCGACTTCAAGCCTATTGCCTGTCAAGACCGCTTTGGCGGATATGACCGTACGGCATGGTTTAAAACCAGTGTAAAACTACCGGAAGGCTTTACGTCACCTGGCACAAAACCCGGCTTTCGCTTAAATATGACTGCCGGTGCCGGCAAGGGTGCCAATGTAGAATGCTTGTTATATATAAACGGGAAGGCCGTCCAAGGCCTGGACTATAGGCATACCGAAGCATTGATTCCAGAAAGCCTGCTTACGGAAGGCAGCATAGAGATTGCTATAAAGGCCTGGGCCGGGTTGTCAAAGAATGACAGGATACGGGTGCTTGCCGATACGACCTTAGTAAAAATTCATACCCATACAGACGAATTCTATTTTACAGCCATGGCGCTTGCCAACTCCATAGAATTATTGGACGAAAATGACCTGCGCCGTTTCAAACTTACCAAGCTATTGCAAGAGACATTCACCCATATAAACTTCCTAAACCCAAAATCAGAAGCATATTACGAGTCAATTAAAACTGCTTCAGCCTTTTTAGCTCAAGGCTTAGCTCTGCTTCGCCGTCCAGAGATAAAGCCGGTCATACACGCGGTGGGGCATTCACATATAGATATGGCATGGCTGTGGCGGCTGGCCGCTACCCGCGAAAAGGCTTCGCGCACCTTTGCTACGGTACTTAACCTGATGGCACAATTCCCAGAATATTATTTCATGCACTCGTCGCCACAATTATATAAATTTTTGGCAGAAGATTATCCAGAAACCTTCAGCCGCATACAGGAAAAAATCCAAAGTGGCCAGTGGGAAGCCTCTGGCGGTATGTGGGTAGAATCTGATACTAATGTGCCAAGCGGCGAGTCGTTGGTAAGGCAATTCTTATACGGCATGCGATATTTCAAGGAAGTGCTTGGGGTAACTACATCCGTACTATGGCTGCCCGATGTTTTCGGATACTCGGCGGCACTGCCCCAGATAGCTAAAAAATCCGGAATAGACTATTTCATGACCACCAAAATAAGTTGGAACCAGTACAACCACTTCCCCCATGATACCTTCAACTGGCGGGGGCTGGATGGGACGGAGGTACTAACCCATTTTATTACCACACCCTCAAACGCCTGGTTTTACACTTATAACGGCCACATGACCCCAGAGGAAATCCCGGGAATATGGGAAAATTACAAGCAAAAAGACATAAACGAGCACCTGCTACTAGCTTATGGGTATGGCGACGGTGGTGGCGGCCCCACTCGCGAGATGCTTATGACCCGCCGTGCATTAGAAGATATCCCCGGCATACCCTATGTAAAAACCAACAAAGTAGAGCCATATTTCAAGGCGCTGGGCCAGTCACTAGAAGGCAAACAGCTCGAAACCTATGACGGAGAGCTATACTTCGAATATCACCGCGGCACTTACACAAGCCAGGCATATAACAAGAAAGCCAACCGTCATATGGAAAACCTGCTGCATAACGCGGAGCTTTTAAGCATGATGCGCGACCTTAAACAAGGCACAAACGAATACCCCTCTGGGCCGCTTAATGAGATATGGGAGCGGGTACTGCTGTTACAGTTCCATGATATTATCCCGGGGACATCTATACGTCAGGTTTACGAGGATAGCCGCGCGGACTACGAGCAACTGCTTGCCCATGCCGATGAGTTGATTACGGCAACCACTACATCCATTAACGAGGAGATCAAACTCAACCAAGACTCTGTTGTAGTGTACAACTATCTATCTTGGAAGCGTGACACCGCGGAGGCATTTGTGCCATTTTCTGACCGCGTAACAGAGGAATCTGTTTTTACAGACTCCGAAGGCTACACACTAGAAAGCCAAAAGGTAGATGGTGGTTTGCATGTAGTATTTACAGAAATCCCGCCCTATGGCTATAAAACCTTCGCTATAAGCAAAGACACCCCTTTGCAAGACCCGGAGGAAGATGAAGAAGACGAAACCACTTTCAAACTAGAAACAAAGGATGGAATCATAACACTGGAAACAAACTTCTACAATGTAGAATTTAACCAAGACGGCGAAATAAGCAGCCTATATGATAAGCTTGCAATGCGCCATGTAGGCACAGGCAATCTTAATATACTAGAGGCTTTCGAAGATAAGCCAATGGCCCACGATGCCTGGGATATAGATGTTTTTTACAAAGAAAAGCCTTATAACTGCTTCGAGCATAGCGGGCTTGAAGTCGTAGAGGAGGGCCATTTAAGGACTATACTGCGCCGCAAAATAAAGTTTAACAACTCAGAAATCGAACAGGATATCATATTCTATGCCCGTAACCGCCGCATAGACTTCAAAACCAAAGCCGAATGGAACGAGCGCCAGACATTGCTTAAAGTCGCGTTCCCATTAGATATCCGCGCAACTAGCGCGGCTTACGATGTCCAATTTGGCTTTGTGGAGAGGGCTAACCATAATAACGATGAGCGCGACTTTGCCCAATTTGAGGTATGCGGCCACAAATGGGCAGATGTATCCGAAAGCGGCTACGGCGTAGCCCTTTTCAACGACTGCAAATATGGCTATGACTGTAAAGACAGTGTACTGCGCCTGACCCTTATCAAATCCCCCATTAGCCCGGACGAGACCGCGGACCTGGGCACTCATGAGTTTACCTATGCCTTGTATCCGCATTTGGGCAATCTGGTGGGCTCTTATGTACAAACTAGGGCGGCTGAGTTTAACAGCCCTGTAGGCTGCTATGAAATACCCGGCGCCGAAGGCGGTTACTTTGTAGAATTTTCGCTGCTTAAAGTTGACGCGCTATCACCTCAACTTATGGATGAAGACCCATCGCTTCATATCATAGTCGATACCGTAAAAAAAGCGGAAGACAGCAAAGATTTGATTTTGCGGGTATACGAAAACAATAACCGCGCCCTAAAAGACGCGGTTATCCAGTTAGACAGCTGTGTGCGGTTTACGGAAGCGGTAGAGACAAATCTTATGGAGGAACCATTAGCGGATCAAAATGTTAAGATTAGCGGGCAGAGTATTATATTTGATATTAAGCCCTTTGAGATTAAGACATTTAGGCTAAAGTTGTAGGTCTGGAGTGGGTCAACCTCTAATGTCGATTTCCTGCAAGGAGTATGTCCCTCCTGTATAGATTATGGCATCTATCGTATCTGTAAAGGGGTTATATCGGCTAAACATAAGCTCGCCTTGCTCGTTTACCAGCATCAGCATTTGAGGGTCATGGCCGCCCAGGGGTATGGACAGATTCGCGCTCATATCGTCTGGCATTGTCACAGCGACAGAATAGAAATAAACCGGGGCTGGGGCGTAAATTACGCTGTCCGGCCCTTCTTGGTTAAGTCCAAGGGTCCAGACATTGGCTGCTATTGCTATAACGGCGAGTGCCGGCACAACCCATAGGCGGAGCTTCTTGCCCATGCTTGCAAGCACACCCCATATGACCATAATAATCACCACAACGCCAATGGCCCAAAAATCCAAAAGCCTGCTTAGTTCAAAGTCATTATCATTCGCATAGGCAGCCGGCACAGCTATAAAGGCATAGCCGCCTGTAGCCATAGGCAGTCCACGCTCTATACGAAGGGCGCTTCCTGAAACAAAATCTCGGTTAAGGGTCAAAGCGGCAAACTCTGTTTCTATAGTGATATTGTCGAAATATATACCCGCCACATCATCGGGGAAGCTTATATCCAGCGCACCCGGCTCATCTGACACAAAGCTAATATTAGCGCGAAGCTGCCTAGTCGGGTTTATATCCGCGTCGGATAAAGCCATAAGCGCACTTCCGCTTATGTTCCCGGCCATATTTGCGGAAATCTGTAACAAATCCCTGTAGAAAACACCGTTTGCCGGGGCGTCCAGCGTCGTGCCCCTTCGGATAGCGTCTTCTATAAACATTACGGTCAGGTTTAAAGCATCATCGCATTGGCACTCGCCTTGGGCAAAAGAGGCCACCGCGTTGGTTATCGCCTCCTGGGCACTTGCGGCATTGTCTATATCTGAAAGTGCTTCGGTTGGCAGTGTGATGGTTTGACAGATAGGAATAAACCACGGAGCATCGTCGCTATCTAAAGTGCTGGCCCAGGCAGCACGCGAAGAGAAAACCAGCGCCACCACAGCCAATCCTATTAATATAGAAAATATTTTTTTCCGTTTTATCATATGTCACTCACTTCCTAAAGTCGTACGCGTTTTTCTTCCATGCTATCCCAGAACGCTGTACGCGTCAAGAATTTCGCCAAGAAATTGCAAGGCAGTCTTGTCAACAGCATAATGATCTGATAAAATCTGCTGCGCACAGGAAAATTTTGAAGTCGACGGCCTCCTTCCAAGGTATGAATCCTAGTCAGAACGGACGCCAGGCTCTTATAAACTAGGAGGTTTACCAATTATGGCAAAATGTGAAGTATGCGATAAAGGCATCCAAACGGGGCATCGTATCAGTATAACCCGTAGCCAAGTATCACGCAGGGCCAACCGTATGTGGCGCGCCAATGTTAAAAAGGTGCAAGTAGTAGAAAAGAACGGTGCCATACGCCGCGCCAAGGTTTGCACCCGTTGCTTAAGGGCTAAAAAGGTAACACGCGCGGTTTAGTATTTTCGTTAGTAAAACCAAAAATAACGCCATACTTGGTATTTCCACAGGTATGGCGTTTTTATTTTTGCTATAAAAACGGATTCGTTTGCGTCAAAACTGGGAATACTACTTAAATAAGAAAACATAGACGAGAGTGATAACATGTCAGAAAAATTCCTAGTAAACCCATGCGGCCCTTTAAAAGGCGAAATAACAATAGGCGGCGCAAAAAACGCCGTACTCCCTGTACTAGCGGGCAGCCTTCTAACCGGCCAACCCTGTGTGATAAGTAATGTCCCCAATTTAAGCGATGTGGAATATATGTGCGAAATCGTAGAGTCACTGGGTGGGTTTACAGCCTGGAACCGCAACTTAGGCACTATTTCCGTAGACACAAGCAGCCTTACAAAGCACGACGCCGCCTACGAGCTGGTAGGAAAACTACGGGCGTCATTTCTGGTAATAGGCCCGCTTCTGGCACGCCTTGGCCGTGCCCGGGTACCGCTGCCGGGGGGATGCGCAATAGGTTCAAGGCCTGTGGATTTGCATCTTAAAGGCCTTGCCGCAATGGGCGCGGAAATAGAGCATGCCCACGGCTATGTCGAGGCCACGGCCCCAAAGTTACGCGGCGCTAAAATATATCTGGACTTCCCAAGCGTAGGCGCGACAGAAAATATCATGATGGCAGCCTCCCTTGCCGACGGCCAGACCATAATAGAAAACGCCGCGGTAGAGCCAGAAATAGTAGACCTGGCCAATTTCCTAAACACAGCCGGCGCTGATGTAAGAGGTGCCGGCACAGACACGATTAAAATCAACGGCGTAAAGGATATGAAGGGCACTAACCACAGCGTAATCCCCGACCGTATAGAGGCCGGCACTTTCATGGTAGCGGCGGCACTAACTCGCGGAGATGTATTGCTAACCAATGTAATGGCCGACCATGTAAAGCCCGTAACCGCAAAGCTTAAAGAAGTAAATATCACCGTAAATGAAACAGAGCGTGGTATACAAGTCAAAGCCAATGGCGACCGGCTAATTGCCGCAGATATCAAAACCTTGCCCTACCCCGGCTTCCCAACAGACATGCAGGCCCAGTTTATGAGCCTTATGGCCAAGGCCAAGGGCACAAGTGTCGTAACCGAGACTGTTTTCGAAAACAGGTTTATGCAAGTAGGCGAGCTTAAGCGTATGGGCGCGATAATTAAAATAGAAAGCCGGAGCGCTATAATCGAAGGAGTAGAAAAACTAACTGGCACTCAAGTATGCGCCAGCGATTTAAGAGCCGGCGCGGCCCTTGTGCTTGCGGCGCTTGCGGCCGATGATGTTACGGAGATTACCGGCATTGGGCATATAGACAGGGGATATTACAAGCTTGATGACAGGCTTAATAAGCTTGGCGCTTGTATTGAGCGTGCTAGGGATGCGCAAGCTGTGTAATTACCCCCATTGCATAAAGCGGGAGATTTATTAACCCGTCTTCTTTATTGTAATCGGCCATGGACGAACGTATGGCTATCATAGGATTAAACTTTTCTCTAAACACTTTCAGGCTCTTAGCTTGTAAGTTAACCTCTGCTTTGACTTCTACAGGTATAACTGTCTCCCCATTATCAAGCAAAAAGTCAATTTCGGCGCTGTTGCGGTCATTTGTCCAGTAATAGGGTTTTATGCTCTTTATGGTTTTGAGTTGTTGCAAAACGTATTGCTCGGTTAATGCCCCCTTAAATTCCCGGAACAAGTCGTTGCCATCTAGCAGGATATCTTGCCGTAGCCTTGCCATGCAAGATAATAGGCCAATATCAACAATAAAAAGCTTAAACGCCTTTAAGTCCTCGTAAGCTTTTAGGGGTAAATAAGGCGCGGTGGCGCGGTACACTTTGTGTACAAGACCACAATCTGCAAGCCATAATAAGGCAAGCTCATAGTCCTTTGCCCTTGCGCCTTTTTTTGTTAGACCATAAATAAATTTTTTATTTTCTTTTGTAAGCTGGGCAGGTATGCTGTTCCAAAGCATACGTATACGAGGGACTACATCATGTGGTGCATGCTTAGAAAAATCCTGCTCATAGGCTGCCAGTATCCGCTCCTGAATCTCCCTTACTTCGTTAAAATCTTTGTTTTCAGAAAAACTCAGCACAGCCTCGGGCATACCGCCTACATAGTAATACTGCTTAAGGAGGTCAATATAATCCTGTTTGAACGCGGTAATCATAGCAAAGTCACCATCAGTTAGTAGTTTTGCAAACTGGCCTTTGCCCATAGCCTGTAAAAATTCCAAGTATGACATCGGATACAAGTCTAAAAATTCGACCTTGCCCACAGGGAAAGATGTACCTTGATGCAAAGCTACCCCAAGCAAGCTGCCGGCACATACAATTTGGTACTGCGATGCTTCTTCATTAAAGTACTTTAGGGCGGTTAGGGCTTTTGGCGTTTCCTGGATTTCATCAAAGATAAGCAAGGTATTATCAGGGTCGATTTTATGGCCAGCATATAACTCCAAGCCCATGACAATGCGCTCTGTATTCAAGTCTACCACAAATAAATCTTTCATTCTTTGATTATTATCAAAGTTGATATATACAATGGTTTGATAAGCTTCTTCGCCAAAAGCTTTCATAAGCCATGTTTTGCCCACTTGCCTTGCGCCGCGGATTATTAATGGCTTACGGTTTTTTTGGTTTTTCCAGCGATATAGTTGCTCAATTGCTGTGCGATACATGGGCAACACTCCTGTCTTCAAAGAGAGTATAGCCCTTTATCGCATTAATTACAACTTAATATGTGGTGAAATCAACATTTTATGCAATGTCTTTTTCGCGAGGGGCGACGGCCGCCGGTTCCGTTCTCTGACTCTCAAAAGTGTATCCCTAAACTCCGTAATGCTCTGCCCTATTAATTTAGCATTTTTAGCCAATACAACACTTGTGACATCTTTGCTCAGTTTCGCCTTCGGATGAAGCTCCCAATTTATCTGAATTGTGTGCAATTGCACTAATATTTAAGAGGGAGGCTTCGCTTTTATCATTATCATCAAAACCGGAAATATCGCTTTTATCGGTATCATCAAAACCGAAAATAAACCTTTATCGGTATCATCAAAACCAGAAATAAACCTTTATCAGTATCATCAAAACCAGAAATATCGCTTTTAACAATATCATCAAAGACACTGTTGATGCATCTTTAACATAAATCTGACTTGCACCACTCTACCTGCCCCAAAGAAACATTGATAAGGTTAAAAATATCTTTTTACACAATTTTGCAACTTAGCATCAAATATCTGCAGCTTAGCACCTCAAATTGACATGTTAGCTAAACCCTATAGACATTAAATCCTGTCTTACATAATATCTTACCATGGTGTTACAAAGGCTTTACAATTTCATCCCAATATACATGACAATATTAATCCGATTTTCAAGGTATTTATTGATTAATTTTGCACAATATTGTTATGTAAATGTTATAAAGTTTACATAGTAGCTATGCAAAAGAACTATATACAAGAGGAGAGAAGTCACATGAATAAGACAAACCAGTTTCGCGGTGCTAATTTTGCACGTTTTTTGATTGTTTGCGTTGCTACAGTGATGTTGGCTTCTGTGGTGGTCTTTAGTATTACGGGAGATTATGTAAATTTAGATTACATACAAGAGGATGGCCCCCTTGCGTATGAGGTAAATACGAACGGCATGGGAAATAGAGTGTCCATGGTAGGCTTGGATGACTTGGGCGGCGGGTTTGGAGATTATGATGCGCCGCTTGAGTTGGAGTACTATGGCGGTGACGTGCAAAGTTTGGCTGGCGATATCCCTTATTATACGAATGAGGCTCCGTTTTCAGTTGAAGACGGCGAAACATACACATCATACGACTTTCAACAGCACAGCGAGGGTGGACACGCGAGCATCGCACCTACGGACGGTAGCCAGTCATTAGGCGGGGAATACGTACAGTACGAATACGGGTATTGTCATCACGGCGAGTGGATACGCCATTATACTTACATCCCATGGGCTGCTACCGATGGCTATATGAGCATAAGGCCCTTTACACCACCAATTGATTTTATGACGATAACTTCAATTACCCAGTTACAAGGAGCAATAGATTCAATTCCAACATCAGGAGTAAATGCTGGTGAGTGGCATATTATCCGCTTGGATTTCTCGGCTGCTATTACACCCGACACATATACAACAACAGCAGGAAGCACTATAACAATTTCAGGTAATTTGCGAGTAATACTCGACAGCGTCATCAATGCAAATAATCAAGTATGGTATCGTAATCAGACGTCAGGACGACATATTAACGTAAGTTCTGGTGCCCAGTTAGAAGTTGGTAATATCACATTGACCAGATATGAGGGTTGGCGATTATTAAACCAAACCGCCTCTTCCGGAGGGATTACTGTTACGAGTTCCAGTCGACTTTATATGATGCACCCGGATGCCGTTATATCCAATAATCGCGCAGACCGTGGTGGTGGTGTATATGTGCACCAGAATTCTGTGTTTAACATGACAAATGGAGCAATAATCAATAATGTTGCAACTTCATTCGGTGGTGGTGTAGGTTTAGATTCTGTTTGGTCAGGTCGCGCATTTTTCAATATGTCTGGCGGGCGAGTCAGTGGAAACAGATCCTACAATTCCGGCGGCGGTATAGACATGTGTTGCGACAATACTGTAAATATAAGCGATGACGCTCTGGTTTATGGCAATGTTGCCTATACATACGGTGGCGGCATAAGCAATGCCGGCACGAGTATCGGCGGCAACTTTATAAATATATCTGGAGGAGAAATCTATAATAACATAGCTAACCAAAGTGGCGGCGGGTTACATATTGGGCAAAGCAGCCCCGATGTAGTAACTATGATCGGTGGAGAGATTCATAATAATATTGCTCTTAATGGTCTAAATACACCAACTGGCGGCGGCGGTGGAATTCACATAGGTGCAACGACTGGCACAATTGGTGGCCCATTTCATCTGCAAGGCGGTATCATCAGAGACAACCATACAATGGGCAACGGCGGTGGCATCAATTTTGCGACTGGTCAATTCCGCTCAGACCAAATTGATGAAAATACCCCCGTTCATATAACTGGAAATAGAGCAGCAGGCAATGGAGGCGGCATTAGCTTAACATCAACAACTTTACAAGGGGTCAACAACACACCACTAGCAGTCGATGAGCGTTTGATTATAAGTGGCAATACAGCTGGTAATAACGGGGGTGGAGTATACGTAGGAAGCACCCAACGGGTTGTAAGTGTAGTGCCGGGCGGCACGATTAGCAACAATGGTCATCCAACAACTGTAATTGCTGATGCCCAAGGTGCAAATGTTAACATTGAAACCCAAAACGGCGGCGGCATTCATGTAGCTATGAGCGCAATTAGTATGTCCGGTGGGCAGATATATGGCAATTCTGCTACCACATATGGCGGCGGAATATTCTTATCAAATACAGGCACCACCCTAACCATGACCGGCGGCACAATAGGCGGCCCGGTACCCCAAAGCGGTGAGACCTCATCCTACTCCAACACAGCCATTAACGGCGGTGGAGTATGGGTAGGTAATAACGCAAGCTTCATAATGAATACTGGCACTATAGGCGGCGAAACTACCCACGGCACAATAATTGGCAATAGGGCCAACATGGTAGTAGCCGGCGACGGTGGCGGCGGTGTACATGTGACGAGCGGCGGCACCTTCACGATGCACAACGGCCTTATCACTAGAAACAGTACAAATAATACCGGTGCTTCTTCAGACGGCGGTGCTGGGGTAAGGCTTACCGGCGCAAGCACCTTTATTATGCATGATGGCCGCATTACCGATAACACTGCACCCCATGGCGCAGGGGTGCGTGTATGGGGAGTAACCAACTACCAAGAAGCACAATTTACTATGAACGGCGGATATATAGAAGGTAACCACGCTATTGGTTTAGGCTTGGGCGGCATGGGCGTTGGTGGCGGCATCCATGTGCAATGGGGTATTGTTACCATGAACAATGGGAACATACGCTTCAACAACTCCAACCACGCCGGCGGGATACGTATATGGGGTTCTGCCGCAGGCACAAATAGAAGCGTGTTCAACATGCATGGCGGCTATATTATAGGCAACTCCGCTCTAAGCCTCGGTGGCGGCGTTAACGTAATCAACGCGACCGGTGAATTTAATTTCCACGGCGGTCACATTGGCACCCTTGGCGAAACCAGTTTTGGCGGCAACAATGTAAGCAATTCTAACTCTGCCTCATATGGCGGCGGCGTATGGGTCGGTAACGGCGCAAACTTCAACATCCACGGCGCTAACAATAAATATATAAGAAACAACACCGCTGACTATGACGGCGGCGGTGTGTTTGTAGAAACTACATCATATATGGCAATGCAGACTGGCACAGACAATTTTTACATCACCCACAACATAGCCGACGAAATGGGCGGCGGTATCTTCACCGCCCGCCACGCATACGTAAACGTGCTGCCTCTGACCGGCGAATACACCAACCTTATACTCTTAAATACAGTAAACTTCGCAAACAACTACGCATACGCCCCATACGTACCACCTTCCAACGCCAACGGCCTTACCAACATAGCCTTCGGCACTTTAAGTATCCACAACCACCCCCTCAACAACTACGACATCAACTTCAGGCGCCCACCGGTACCCTTTGGCTTCTATAAGCAAAACGCGGCAGGCAACCCGGTTGTAGGTGCTATCTTCCAACTATACCGTGTCCTACCCGCTACAGGGGCATGGGTACCAATAGGCGGCCCAATAACCAGTGCTGGGCCCAACGGCTGGGTAGGCACATGGAATATCAGCCGCGGCGGCTCGTATCGCTTAGTAGAGACCTTTGCCCCGGCACCTTTTCAGATACCCCAGGGATATTGGCAGATAGGGATTAACGTACCCGGGGATGTTGTGGCTTTACCCCGTGGCGGCAACCCACCACTATGGCGTGAAGGCAATAACTGGTATATGGCCAACTGGCCGTATCCGGATGCGGTGTTCCGCTTCTATAAAACCGACGACGCCGACGAGCCAACCGAAGGCGACACAATCGAAAGCGAAGACGCTTACTTCCAACTCTACCGCTGGAACCCGCTGCTAGACGGCGGCGCAGGTGACTGGGAGATGTACCCAGCCCCTGTATTCCCGGCCACCAATACCCGAGTCCCAAGCGACTCAGATGGCGTGGTAGAGCTTACCTTGCCTTCCAACTGGCGTACGCCAAGCACACAGTTTAGGCTGCGGGAGGTAGCCCCACCCGGCTTTGTACAGCCGCTGGGTTACTGGCTAATAAGCGCGACATTTGATTATGTGCTACAGCAAGTTAATTTTACGGTCACGCGTGTGCTTGACCCGGCTGAAGGCGTGGGTACTCATCCTATCTACACGCCGGAGTTTGAGTATCTGGGTGGAGTAAGCGGTGTGTCATTGGGTATCGATTTGGAAAATGGCGGTATCCCTATCACTTTTGAGCCTAGCAATATTGTATACAATGCTACTGCCCCTGCCCCGCTTGGCGGAGGATATATAGGTATTATGCCACTTACACCGGTAACTTCGTGGGCACAGCTAAGGGCACTTATTGCAGGCGGCGGCACACAAAATCTCGTAATTGATGAGAGTTTTAACTCTGCTTCCGGCGTACCATCCAACACGGCTGCCATCGAACTCCCAACAAATTCAATAATATCAATTACAAGCAGCGGCGCGGTACCGTTTACGCTTACACAAACCGCGCTCAACCAGCGGCATTTCCTTGTAGCCGACGGCGCGAGTTTGACCCTTAATAACATCATCTTAAGCGGCGATAATCAAAGTGTCTCCCATTCCCACGGCGGCGTAGCTGTAACTGGGGCAGGCAGTAGCTTGACCTTAAATGCAGGAAGTATGATCACAAGCAATCGTTTTAATGACGGTTCTCCTACGGGGCTATGGGAATGGGATAACGGCGGTAGCGGAGTGCGTGTGACTGTCAGTGCCAGCCTTACCATGAATAGCGGCAGCACCATTCAAAACAATATAACCGAGCAAGGTAACAGGCATATGCTCGGTGGAGGTGTAATGCTAACCGCTGGCACAAGCTTTGTCATGAACGGCGGTATTATCCAAGGCAACTATGCTCAAACCGGCGCAGGTGTGGAAATAGGCGGATCCGGTGCTACATTTGACATGTGGGGCGGGTATATCCAGCACAATGTAGCCACGGGTAATATCCCCGCGCCTATGCATAATCCTCAGGGTGGAGGTGTCCGCGTTATAAGCGGCCCCATCTTTACTATGCACGGCGGCGTTATCCAATACAATTATGCGGCGGCAGGTAGCGGCTCTGCCGGTGGTGGCATACATCAAAACGGCGGCGCAGGCAACCCATCAACTGTTAATTTGCTGGGCGGGATAGTAAGAAGAAACCGCGCGGCCGGGATAGGCGGCGGACTGCGTATGCCAGAGTCAAATATCGCCTCAATGTCCGGCAATTTCCAAATGTACGAAAACGAAGCCGGCACAGATGGCGGCGGTGTGCATATCAGTAACAATGCAATTTTCTCTATGAGCGACAACGCCAGAATCGACGGCAACATAGCCGACCGTGACGGCGGCGGCGTATTTACCAGTGGTGCCCTTACAAACTCATTTACAATGACAGGCGGCTACATCACCAATAACCTGGCAGGCCGTGACGGCGGCGGCCTATTTACCACAAGCCACCGCTACGCAAACCCATTGGTGCTTGGTGCTGGTGTATACGTAAATGTCAATATCACAGCTGCTGGTACTTTCTACGGCAACCGCGCTCGCGCATCGTGGTACCCGCCCACAATACGCAACTTGGACGGCACACCTGCCCCAGGCAACCAGCTCCCTAACGTACAGTGGAGTGGCAGCCCAAGCTCTGTAAACTCCAGTGGGTATTTATATCTGTTAAACAACTACGACATCAATTTTGCGCCGCCACAAGGCACATGGTTCCTTGGCAACCGGCCCATGGTACCCTTCCGCTTCCACAAGACAGACGCCCGCCTGCAAGACCAAGTGGCACCGGGTGTAACCACTTGCTGGGATACGGTTCATACATTTTTGTTGCCCGGCGCGCATTTTACTATGTTACGCTTCAACGGCCCTGGCTCACCACCGGCCAACCAGCTTGTATCCGGCGCGCTAATTGGCACCGGCGCAGGCCAGTGGACGCCAGTGGGTACCAGCATAAGTACCGCACCTCCTACCCTAATAAGCAACCCAATGCCACCACCAATGAATATTTTTATTAACCCGCTGTATACCTACTTCCAACTGGTAGAAACTTTGGCTCCAAGCGGGTTTGCTACGCCCTTTGGGCAGTGGCGCGGCGTACTAACCGGCAACCAGAACGATGGGTTTGTATTTACCGTTACCACCATTGGCGAAGCCCCGGACTTTGTTATTAACACAGCCACAGGCATCCGGTATGTAAGCAATCGCGTGGACTTTAATCTGCCTCTGACAGGGGCCGTGATTACGCGCAATGTAATATTTATGACCGGTGGGGCCGTTGTTTTCATGGCTACTGGTGTGCTTGCTGTATATGCCCTTTATTCAAAGCGTAAAAGAAACTGTTTGCCTGCTTAGGTAGATGTGGATGTGAGTTATATTTGTTTTTGATTCATACAAAAAGCGCCTATCGTCCCTGATTTGGGATGATTGGCGCTTTAACAATTGAGGCTTTGCACCACTTTGTTGGGTAATGTTTCCTTTCCAGGCGAGTGCAAACATCCCTTGTGTAATTTTTTATGCTATTATATCCTGCAGAAAAAAGTAATACAACGTAAAACCAATAAACAAAGGAGCAACCACCATGAATCCATCCAAGCAACTAACCACCAACGACATTAAACAACTCGTAAAAGAAAAAAACATATCCTTCATGCGTCTGCAATTTGTGGACATTCTAGGCCACATGAAAAACGTGGCAATTACCGTAACTGAGCTGGATCGGGTGCTGGAGCAAGGCATGGTTTTCGACGGCTCCTCTGTCGAAGGATTTGTAAGAATAGAAGAATCTGATATGTACCTACGCCCGGATCCAAGTACATTTGCCATCCTACCATGGTATGAAGACCGCAACATAGCCCGCATGATTTGCGATGTGTATAGGCCAGATGGCATGCCATTTGAAGGCGACCCAAGGCGTATATTGCGCAACGCTCTAGAAGACGCAAAAGCCTTAGGCTATGATTTTTATGTTGGGCCCGAGTGCGAATTTTTCCTTTTCCAATGTGACAGCCAAGGGCGGCCCACAACCAATACTCACGACGAAGCGGGCTATTTCGACCTTGCCCCTACCGATAACGGCGAACTCGCCCGTATAGATATGGTAAAGACTTTAATTGACTTAGGGTTTCAAATAGAAGCTGCACACCACGAAAACGGCCCGGGCCAGCACGAGATTGACTTCAAATATTCGGACGCGTTAAGGGCGGCAGACAATATTGTTACGTTTAGGCTGGCGGTAAAAGTTGTAGCAAAAAAATACGGCCTGCATGCCACTTTTATGCCCAAGCCCCTGGGAACAGAGCCTGGCACAGGTATGCACTGCAATATGTCATTGTTTAAAAACGGCACCAACGCCTTTTATGACCCAAGCAACGAAAACGGGCTTTCTCAAGAAGCGTATTGGTTTATGGGTGGGATTATGAAACATGCCAAAGGCATGTGCGCTATCACAAACCCCCTTGTTAACTCGTATAAACGGCTTGTGCCGGGGTATGAAGCTCCCGTAAATATTGCTTGGTCTATGGCTAACCGCAGCCCCCTTATACGTATACCGGTAGCTCGCGGCGAAGGCACAAGGCTGGAACTAAGGCACCCGGATCCTACATGCAACCCATATCTAGCCCTTGCGGTTATGTTAAGCAGCGGGCTGGAGGGGATACGCATGAAAATTAACCCACCCCCAGCGGTAGACCGCAATATATACCATATGACAGACGAAGACCTAAAGACAACCAATATCGAAAGGCTCCCCACAAATTTGAACATGGCTCTTGACGCGCTTATGAAGGATGATTTAATTAAGCAAACTTTAGGCGAACATATACTTGAAAACTTCCTAAGGGCAAAAAACATCGAATGGGCAGACTATTCGGGTGCGGTTCACCCTTGGGAAATCGAACGCTACTTGAAATTATACTAAAATTTTCCTTTTGCATATGTCGTTGCGGGCTTGATCCGCAATTCCATACTTTTCTGTATAAATTTTACCAATAATTCTTCGCTCACTTTCATGTTTAAACCCCGCCTCCCTAGGGTAATACTTAACTACGATTAAATCACAGGAGGTGAGCGAATGAAAAACACAACCTCTGGACCAGAAGATAGCATCTTCAAGAAGAAGGGGTTTTTCGTCGCACTGTATTCATGCCTGGGGGCTGTAGCGGTACTGGCACTGGTTATGACTTTAACCAATTTCGGCCAGCCCGGTTTCCAGGCAGAAGATTATCAAGAGGAAGCCGCCTACGTAGGCGCAGACCAAGTACAACCGTATATGGCTCAAGTAGACGAGGAGGCTTGGTTTAGGCCACGCCAGACACCTGCACCGCCACCGGTAGTAACGCCACAGCCAAGGGTAACACCGCCACCTGCACCGCCCGGCTTGCCGGACCCGGAGCATGATACGGAACAAGTCCCGACACCGCCACCCACTACAGATGTAGAAGCGCCGCCCGCCGCGGAAGTGGAAGCACCGCCACCGCCGCCGCCAGTACTAACCTTTGCCCCCTTCGAAGAAGGCAACCAGATGCTTTGGCCCGTGTATGGCGACATTGCGATGCGCTTTAGCACAGATGCGTTAATCTACGACCCAACTCTGGATCAGTTCCGCACCAACGACGATCTTAGGATATCTGCCGAAGGCGGGGCCCATGTCCAAGTTGGTGCAGAAGGCCGGGTACTTGCAATAGGGCGCAATGTTGTCAGGGGCAATTATGTTAAAGTAGACCATGGCAACGGATGGGTAGCCACTTATGGCCAATTGGCCGATACTAAGCTGGTATCTGAAGGCGACATTGTACGCGCCGGGCAGCTTATTGGCACTGTAGGCCCACCGTCGCTGTTTGGCAGTATGCACGGCTACCATGTCAACCTGCGCGTCACAAGGGAAGATGTGGCCGTAAACCCGTACAACTTGCTAACCGCGCAGGGAGAGGGTTAAAAGCACTATACAAAGGAGAACGTAGAAAATAACGCCATGCCGACAGCGATAGCTGTTTGCATGGCGTTTTACATAATGGTATAGTCATTCTATGCAAGTGTATAGCAAAATAATTCGAAAAAAGTCCCGCCTGTCGCCAAAATTGCATTGAAGCGTTCGCAATTTCGGCTCGGACGGGGACTGTTTATCATTGATTTTGCTGTACAAACACATAAGCGATTATTCGCTAAAAACGGGAGGGAAGTGAAACATGAAACAAAACGTAAGACGCATCTTGGCGTTGCTAATCGCATTGGCCATGGCCATGACGGTTATCGCTGTCGCCCCGGCCACGGTTTACGCATCGGAAACTGCCGCAGATGCTGATGAAGTTGACGAACCATATGCCGATGAGCCGCAGGCTGAGCCGACGCCGGCCCCAAACGCAACAACAGTAACAATCACACAGGAGACATCATTCTCCTTCACGCCCAACGCTACAGGCTACTGGACGTTTGCAACCGGAGACGGCATAGGCGAAAACGCGCCGAGGATAACGGTTATCAACGACTATGGCCATTTTCTGGCCTCTGGATCTATGGTTACTTTGCATCTGGTAGAAGGCGCACCCTACATTATAAACGCGGGATGCATATGGTCATGGGATGGTGAATTTGAAGGCTCGTTTGTCCTAACGGTGTACGTGTCCGATGAGTTTGTGCCGGTTATAAGGACTCCACTCGTAGCGGTAACAATACCGGGCGCAGGAGGCTACTCATCCGGTCATAGCGACCTATTTTACTCCTTTACCCCCGAAGTCAGCGGGCTATGGGAATTTCGCATAACCCCCGCCTTCGGACATGTTGAGTGGTTCGAGCTCAGAGATTGGGATCATAACACTGTCGCATTCAGTATGGATAATGAGCGTGAGTTTCACGGGACAATAAGGCTCACAGCAGATGTGAAATACACTGTCAACGCATGGGTAGACTGGGAAGCGCCATACGTCATATCAATAAAACCAGCAGAAACCTTTGTACCATGGATGGATTGGGACATGGCAGTCCAAAACTTAAACGCAGAGGGCGCATGGTTGGATCTGGAACTGGAAAAGCAGGTCATCCCACCACATGGCGGCAACAGTGATGTCGACAATGTAGCAGGTTTCACATTCACCCCTGACACAACCGGCCCATGGACATTTAGAACAGAAAGCAGTGCGAGATATATAGCGATGCCGTTACTTATTGTAACCGATGCCTACGGCAGCTTCTTTACATGGGATGGGTTTGGCTGGAACGAACCTAATATGATTTTAGATTTGGCCCAAGGCGTAGAATATGTGATTTGGCTTTCATCAACACCCTGGTGTGACGATACAAACTTTACGCTCATAGTCGAACCCTATGACGCCTATTACTGGGATTGGGACTTGTGGGACGATTTTGACTTGGAAGAGCACACCCGAGTGTATACGAGAATACCGTCAGAAGGCGGCTACGTATCCGCCGATGATATAGACTTCATGTTTTCACCGGCGCATACGGGGTCGTGGACAATAAAATTATCAAGCCCCGGTTGGGGTGAGCTCATGATTAGCGATTACTCAGGGAGCTTTAGGCTGGACTCATGGGATACCGAGGCTATCTCTATGCACATGGCTGCCGGGACCGAGTATGTCATGACTGCTTGGGCGAGCTGGGGTTGGGACGCAACTCTAAGCGTATCCCCCACATATGAAATCACTCTGCCAAGCACAGCTACCTCCGCGCACCGCCGCATTGTGCGCGAGTCCGAGTTTGCATTTACCCCCAACCAAACAGGCTACTGGATAATTTACACATCCAACCGCGTAGATACTACGGATCCATATCTATGGCTGCTGGACGCAGAAGGTAATATAATCGCTCAAGATGACGATAACGGCGAAAGTTTAAATGCCTTAATCAAAATCCATCTGGAAGCCGGTGCTAGATACACAATAAGAGCCGGATATTTTATGGGCAGTGGTGAATACATGCTAACAGTAAGAATAGCCGGAGCATCACAGCCCGAGCGTGAGTTGGTAGTATTAGCGCCACCAGTTTGAAATAATATGTATAATTTGCTTGTACATGTAAAATTAAGGTAGTATAATATCAATAACACAGAAGCGTGAAGGTGGTACGGATTTTTTTGTTTTAGGGCTTGGGTTAGGCACCTTAAAGGAAAAAAATAACCGGCCCCTTCGCACGGGTTAGCCGGTTATCGTTACAACAAATAATTTAAAGCAAGCCCACCGCCTTTTTAGCGGCTGTGCCAGGGGGACGTGTCCAGCGTCTCCCTTTTTTATTATATCGTAATTATATGAAGTTTATACTTGGTTGTAAACCATTATTACAGCACCCTACGCGCCGTAACAAACGTCCGCACATAGTACTCACTATGGAAATTGCTGATAATCACGCCCCCAGAGCGGCTACTGGATGAGTGGATTAACTGCCCTCCGCCAATATATATACCAACATGCGAAACAGTCCCGCCTCCCATTGTAGCAAAAAACAGCAAGTCCCCGGGCTGTACATCACTGCGGTTAACATGCACACCACTCGAAACCATATCCCTAGAGCGGCGTGGAAGACTAACACCAAATGGGCTAAGCACATAAATCACAAACCCAGAACAGTCAAAGGAGTACGGGCCATTCCCACCCCAGCGGTACGGGGTACCCACGTATCTTAACGCCCTTTGCACAACGTCATTTTGTATATCGCTGCTAACGATGCTACTGCTACGGGCCGGGGGCACATCTATAAAACTCGGCACATATATATGCGGCTTGCCTACATAGGCCAGCTCGCCGTTAAATAAAATGCCGTACCAGTTGCCATAATACGAAACGACCACAAAGCTGTCACCTTCAACCGCTACGCTTATAGGCTCACCGTACAAGGTGTCTGGCAAGTCAAAAATCCATACTGCGGGGGCTGTAACCGTACCGCTGGTCTGGTAAAAGCTTACCCATTCCTTAGCAATGTAAGCATAACCGATACCAGGTATATCTACCCGGTAGAAATCCCAGTATTCACCTACGACTCTGACTATATCACCCCGAGACATGGTGGTTATGCGGTTATAGTCATTAATCTCTGGCTGGGAGCGTACATTAACCGTGCTGCCCGTAACCGTTACATAAGTGTCTGCCAGTGCAACCTGCCCCATCATAATAAACAGGCCACATGCCAGTATTGCCGCAAATAAATAGCGCAAACTATTAAATTTAATCATATGTATCCTCCAGCAAATATTAATCCTTTGTTAACAATCTATTAAGGAGATTATAATATGGTGAAAAATTTTGTCAAGTGAATAATAATATTTATCGCATAATATACGTATACAGCAAAAAACGTCATTACGGACATAACCCGAAATGACGTTTTATAACCTATTTCCTAAACCTCAAAAAGAATTCCCGCATAAGCCTAGCACACTCTTCTTCGCATACGCCGTTTATAACTTGGGCCTGGTGGTTAAACCGCGGCTCTTCCAATATATTAAGAATCGAACCGGCACACCCGGCCTTTGGGTTTTTGGCGCCATATACTACCACGGGTATACGCGCTTGAATTATGGCCCCTGCGCACATTGGGCAGGGTTCTATGGTTACATATAGGCGGCAGTCTTCCAGCCGCCAATCGCCTACAGCTTTGCAAGCGGAGTCTATGGCTAAGATTTCGGCATGGCAAATGGCGTTTGCTTTGGTTACACGCTCGTTAGCGGCGCGGGCGATGATTTTGTCATCTTTTGTGATTACGCATCCTATAGGGACTTCACCGTTGTCAAAAGCACGGCGGGCTTCCTTTAGGGCTTCGGCCATGAAAAACTCATCAAATGAATTATCAGGAACGCTGGTTTCCATACGTGTCCTTCAGATATACATCATGGGCCCCGCCTTCGACAATGCTGCTGGGCGACACTCTGGTTAACCTTGCTTTTTCTTGGAGTTCTTGTATTGTTAGTGCGCCACAATTGCACATTGTGGCTTTTATTTTGCTAAGGGTTGTAGCCAGGTTTTCGTGCAGGCTACCGGCGTAAGGCACGTACGCATCTACACCTTCTTCAAAGGAGAGCGCTCCGCCGGCTTCGTAACGCTGCCAATTGCGGGCACGCTCAGTCCCTTCGCCCCAGTATTCCTTCATATAATTACCGCCTACCATTACACGATTAGTCGGGCTTTCGTCAAAACGGGCAAAATAGCGGCCCTGCATACAAAAATCCGCGCCCATTGCAAGGGCCAATGTAATATGATAATCATGCGCAATGCCCCCATCGGAGCAGATAGGGATATAAATCCCTGTTTCCTTGTAATACTCATCACGGGCCTGTGCTACCGCTATAACAGATGTTGCTTGGCCACGACCTATACCCTTTGCTTCCCTAGTGATACATATCGCGCCGCCGCCGATACCTACCTTAACAAAATCCGCACCAGCCTCAACCAAGAAGCGGAAACCTTCCTTGCACACGACATTGCCGGCACCAATTTTAACATTATCACCATATTTGTTCCGCGCATATTGCAAGGTGCGGCGCTGCCATTCTGTAAAACCTTCCGACGAGTCTATGCACAGTACGTCGGCACCGGCTTCTACTAGGGCCGGTATGCGCTCGGCATAGTCGTGGGTGTTTATGCCGGCACCCACTACATAGCGCTTTTTGCTATCCAAAAGTGCCAAGGGATTGCCTTTGTCTGCGGCATAGTCTTTACGGAATACAAATGCCGTCAAGCGGCCGTCCTTGTCTATTACAGGCAAGGCGTTGATTTTATTGTTCCAGATAATATCGTTGCACTGGCTTAGAGTTGCACCGTCCTCGGCACACACCAGTTTTTCCAGCGGAACCATAAACTCAGAAACAGGGGTTTCCGGGGTCATCCTTGTAATGCGGTAATCCTTGTCTGTTACCATGCCCACGAAGCGGCCTTGGGCTGTGCCGTCTTCGGTTACGGCTACGGTCTTGTGGCCGGTTTTTTCTTTCATAGCCAGGATGTCGGCCAAGGTTTGATCCGGCCTTACATTGGATGAGCTGGGTACAAAGCCAGCTTTATGCAACTTTACACGCCGCACCATTGCCGCTTGAGACTCCACAGATTGGGAGCCAAAAATAAAAGAAATCCCGCCTTCTTTAGCAAGTGCAATGGCCATTGTGTCGTCTGACACCGATTGCATGATTGCCGAAACCAGCGGGATATTCATAGAAAGTGCGGGTGCCGCCCCGCGCAGGTGTTTTACAAGCGGTGTCTTTAGCGTAACATTCGCCGTAATACACTCAGTTGATGAGTAGCCCGGCACTAGCAAATACTCGCTAAAGGTGCGGGACTCCTGCTCGTAGAAAAAAGCCATGGTAATCGCCTCCCGATATAATTTTATCTTGTATTATAACAAATGAAATTCTACAAGGGAAGCATTACAGCAAATAAATTAATTTATTTTGTTGTTTATGAGCTTGGCTCACAATCTTCCTATCTTTGCCCTACATATCCATAACAAAATGCTTTAATAACCCGGCAAATCGTTCGCGAGCTTTTTCACCTTCTACAAAAATTTCGTCTTCGGTTAGGGGTGCGTCCAGTATGCCGGCGGCCATGTTTGTTACCAGTCCAAAACCGGCCACACGCATACCTACCCGCCTGGCCATTACGACTTCGTTAACCACGCTCATGCCTACCAAATCGCCTCCCAAAATACGGGCGGCTTTTATCTCGGCCGGGGTTTCGAACTGCGGGCCGGGCATATAAAAATAGACACCTTCCCTAACGGGTGTGCCTAGCTCGTATGCTTTAGCTTTGGCTAAATTTACATATTCACGGTCAAAGGCGTGACACATATCCACAAATCTTGCGTCAAAGCCGGTGATATCCATGCCTACAAGAGGGCCGGTATGGGTCAGGTTGATATAATCCATAAGCATTACCAAATCGCCAACGTTATAATCAATGTTAATACCGCCACAGGCACATGTAAGAATCAGCCGGGTAGCCCCAAGCATAGAAGCGACCCTTACCGGGAATGACACATCCGCCGGAGTATAACCTTCATATATATGCAAACGCCCTTGCATACACAGTACATTTTTGCCGCTTAACCGTCCCGCTACCAGCCTGCCTGCGTGGCTGGGCGCAGTCGAAGTCTTAAAATGAGGTATTTCATTGTATGGGATTTGTATGCTATCCTCAAGATCTGCCGCGATTTGACCAAGGCCAGAGCCTAGAACAATCAGAGCTTCCGGGGTGAATTTCAACTTGGAGTTGAGATAGTTTGCCGCTTCGCGATAGTTTTCGTTTGTATACATATTTATCCCCATTTACCGACATAGTGTTACTTTTCCGGTTTTAACATTATGACCTAAACCGGTTTCTGTACTAATCGGCATTTTCATTCAGTGTATTTAACTAGCGTGATACAAACTTAGCTTACCCACAGCATCGGCAGCGAGAACTTCCTCACCATGCTCGGCCAAAAACTGCTTTCCTAAGCCGTTTGATGTGCGTTTTTGACCAAACTCCAGAAGTATTGCTTCCAAGTCAGCTGTGGTGCGTTCATCTTCCGTTTCGTTTTGGAACCATAGGTAATAATGTCCATCCAGTTTATATAATTGACTTTCGCCGCTAAAAACTGCGGTAATAGCTGCCGCGGCTGCCGCGGCCATGTCCAGCCCCACAAAGGAGAAAACCGATTGATAGTCTTCGCCCGGGTACTCCGGTTGGTCTATAAAGCCGTTACGCTTTAAGCGGCAACGACCCTTTGTTGCTGGCACCAAACTAAAGCGCCGTTCTAGGTCGGCTACGTCCATTTTTGTCACCAGTACCGTTAGGCAATCTACGCCTACGCGCATTGCTTCTATCAGATATGGAGCGTTTTCGGATGAAAAAGACCCCTCATCTTGAGCCAATTGCATTATCTCTCTAAACAATTCCTGTGTCTTGTCAGACGAATGGGACAGCTCGCTAATATCGATATCGCGCTCTTCCAAGTCGTGATTCATAAGTACGAATTTCATCTGGGTTTCGCTTATTCTTTCGATTCTCATTATGTTCCCCCCGCAATTATACACTTCACTATGTATTTGAATAAGTATAATCAAAGGTTTTTGCGGTGTAAAGAGGCTTTTTTTGGTCGCGGACGGGAATGTACTTGGCTTTCCGCGAATATCTTTATATTAATCATGCTAATGAGGTGAAGCATATGCTTAATTACATATGGGGCGGTATGATTTTGCTTGCAATAGTTATAGCCGCTTTTACAGGCAATATACCTGCCATGACAAGTGCCGCAATAGACTCTGCCCGCGAGGCCATTATGCTTTGCATCACCATTTTGGGTGTGTTAAGCATGTGGACGGGACTACTAACTGTAGCAGACAAGGCCGGGTTGGTAGAGTCACTTGCCAATAAATCCAAGCCGATACTACGCTATCTCTTCCCGGATCTTGGGCACGATCATCCGGCTCATGAGCCTATTGCCACCAATTTTATTGCCAATATCCTTGGGCTGGGCTGGGCAGCTACCCCCAGCGGCCTGCGCGCAATGAAGGTGCTACAAAAAGAAAACCCTATCAAAGATACCGCTACGCGCTCTATGCGGATGTTTATGGTTATAAACATGTCCAGTTTGCAGCTTGTGACAATCAGTGTTGTGGCTTACAGGACGCAGTATAACTCTGTTAACCCGTCGGAGATTATCGGGCCGGGGCTTTTAATTACCATTGCCACGACTATTGTCGCGGTAGCATTTTGCAAGATACTGGAGAAATTCGAATGAGTTGGCTGTTATTTTTATCGGATTTGATTGTACCGCTAACCTTTGCAGCGATACTATCCTACGCCTTTTTGCGAAAGATGCCGGTTTACGACCATTTTATAACCGGGGCGAAGGAAGGCTTTGGCACGGTGCTTAACATCGCGCCTACGATTATCGGCCTCATGATTGCAGTCGGGATGCTTAGGGCCTCTGGGGCGCTGGACTTACTAGGCTCGCTTATATCACCGCTAACAGAAAGACTAGGCTACCCTACAGAGGCCGTACCCCTTACGCTTATGCGGCTTGTTTCCTCATCGGCGGCCACAGGGCTACTTTTAGATTTATTCGAGAGCTATGGACCGGACTCGTTTATGGGGCGGTTTGTTTCTATTATGATGAGCAGTACCGAGACGGTGTTTTATACCATGAGTATTTATTTCATGAGCGTTAAGATAACAAAGACGCGCCATACCCTTACTGGGGCGCTTATAGCTAACTTTTCTGGGGTCATGGCTTCACTTTGGCTTACACGACAGTTGTATCCGTGATGTGTAGCTTATAGTTACATCCCATGTCTTTTCATTATCCAAAAACAGGACAAATGTTTGCATTATGCTGCGCTTCGATATATAATCATACTAAATCTCGAACAAAAGGCCGGCGCACATATGCTCAATATTATAATGAAGCAGCCACAAAGTACAGAAGAAAAAATCGCATTAATGCAGCAGGACGCCCGTTTTGATGTAACGGGCGACGATGATGCCTGCATCCCTGATTTATCATTTATTAAAGATGAAATTAAAGCAAAGCCTGCCCCGCCCAAGGTTCCCAAGGTTTTTTTGTCCAACGATTGTATTTTCAACTGTGCTTACTGCGGGTGCCGGTCTGGCTTAGACATCCCCAGGTACACTCACGACCCAAAAGAGCTTGCGAAACTTTCCGTAGACACAGCAAAAGCCAGCGGCCATGGGATTTTCCTTACATCCGGCATCCACAAAAACCCCGACTACACTGAGGAATTAATCATAGAAACCATTAAAAGTATCCGTGTAGATTTTGGTTATACAGGTTATGTACATGCTAAAGTTATGCCCGGGACATCTCCGGAGTTAATATGGCAGGCTGGCCTATATGCCGACAGGATAGACGTCAACATAGAGGTAGCCAAAAGCGAAGGCTACAAGCAGATAGCAAGAAATAAAAGCAAGAAAAATATCCTAACACCCATGAAACAGATTGCCCAATATATACGGGCTGCATCCGATGAAAGAAAGCACTACCGAAACGCCCCGCGTTTTGCTATATCACAAACAACGCAACTAATGCCGGGCAGCACAAACGAGACGGATTTTGAGATTCTTAGGCTGGCTAGTGCCATGTATCAGAAATATAGCCTTGCGCGAGTGTACTATTCACCGTTTTATTATATGCATGAGGCAAAGGGCTACCCAGACCTGCCCCAAATTGCCACACCTAATTGGCGGATGAAGCGCTTGTATCAGGCTGACCGGCTCATGCAAATCTACGGCTTTACCCCAGAGGAGCTTGCGCCGGAATCGGAATCATTTTTGTCTGCCGAACTTGATCCAAAGGCCACATGGGCTCTTAGGCATATGCATCTATTCCCTATCGAAGTCAACACCGCCGACTATGAAATGCTTTTGCGCATACCTGGCATAGGTGTAACCTATGCCGCACGCATCATAAAGGCGCGGCAATACTGCAAAATTACCCATGATGTGCTACGGGCGTTAGGGGTATCCCTTAAACGCAGCGTCCATTTTATGACTTGTAACGGGAAATATAAGGGCGAACGCAAAGATGGTCTGGATGTATACCGCCAGCTCTTGATGACGCCCCTTGGCTTAAGCTTAGGTGCGAATCACGTCGAGGACTGACCCCTTAACCATCTTCATATGTGACCAATGAGCCGGAAAAAGCCTTCGGTATTCTGCAGTAATGTAGCGGCTATCGATTAAAACAACTACTCCCGAATCGGTTTCGGTACGAATAACACGCCCGGCAGCCTGCAACACCTTGTTCATGCCGGGAAATACATATGCATAGTCATAACCTTGTCCGTTATAATTATTAAAATAATCCCGTATTAAATCGCTGCGCAATGAAATTTTGGGGATGCCAACGCCAATGATAATGGATCCTATAAGCCTGTCGCCTTTAAGGTCGATACCTTCGGAAAATATACCGCCAAGCACAGTAAAGCCCACTAAAGTGCTGGGGTTGTCTCTATCAAAGCGGGCCAAAAAGTCCTCGCGTTCTGCTTCGGACATTTCACTTCTTTGCAGCAGGGTTTCTACTCCGGGATAGCGGCTACAGTAAAGCTCGTACACTATCTGCATGTATTCATATGAAGGGAAAAAGACGAGATAATTACCCTTTTTAGAGGCAATTGTCTCATGGATAGTTTGCGCAATAGGCATATAACTGCTTTCCCGATCCTTATATTTAGCAGAAATACCGTAGTGAGATATAAGCTGCAAACGGCTAGGGTCAAAAGGTGATGGCAGCGACAGCATAAAATCATCTGAGTTACCACCCAGGATCTCGCGATAGTAGGGTAATGGGATAAGGGTAGCGGAAAATAGGATAGATGATCTTGCGCGAGACAACCCACCCGCTATGATCTTAGATGGGTCTAAACAGAATAACGTAACCGCAACATCCCGGCCATAGATTTCAATAAGACTCGTGAATTTCTCGTCGTACATCTCTGCAATCATGATAAATTTACTTATTTCAAAATGCAGCCCCAATATATCATCATGTAACTCATGGCTATTCTTTGCTGCTAGCCACTCGCCTGCGGCTTCGCCAGTCATCTTAACAAAGGCAAGGAACACCATATCAAGCTCCCGAGATACATGACTTCGTTTTTCATCATGTTCCTTACGCATATCTGAAAGATATTTCTCTATTAATCGCAGGTTTTTACGTAATTTTGATGACAGAGAGTCCTTATCCTTGAGGTTTGACTTTATTTTACCTAACGCGCTTTTCCTAAGAGTTGCCGTATACATATCCCGTACCCGATCCGCGAGGTTATGGGCTTCGTCTATCAAAAAAACATAATCCTTGGGCTCATCATTAAAAAACCGGCGGAGATACGCGTCAGGGTGAAATGCATGGTTATAGTCGCCAACAACTAAGTCACACCATAGGGCGGCATCCAATGCCATCTCATGAGGGCATACTTGATGTTTCTTTGCATAACTCTCGGTTTCCGCTGGGGTAATGAGGTCGTTGTTTGTTATCATGTCCCAAACAGCGTCATTGACGCGGTCATAGTGACCTCTGGCATTTGTACAGTTAGAAACATTGCAGATACATTTATCGTTGATACATATTTTTTCTTTAGCCCTTAAGGTTATGGATTTAAAACGCAGTCCCCGGTCTGCCATTAGCCTAATGGCCTCCTCCGCAACCGTACGCGTAACCGTTTTTGCGGTAAGATAAAACAAAGGTGCGGTTTTGCCCTCTCCCATTGCCTTGATGGACGGAAACAACGACGATAAAGTTTTACCTATGCCTGTGGGTGCGCAAGCGTAAAGCTTTTGCCCGGCGGCTATACAGCGGTAGACTTGGGCGGCCATTTCTCGCTGGCCTATGCGGTAAGCCGGGAACGGAAAAGATAACTGCCTTATAGACTCGTCCCGGGCTATTTTCCATTCCCGTTCTAAACGTAGCCATAGGCCGTATTTCTGTAGTAAATCCAAAAAAAACGCCGTCAACTCATCTGCTGTGAAATCCCAGGTATGCCTTCTTATTTCTTCGGTTTCTAGCTGGAAGTAGGTCAGTTGTACAGTAATGACTTCAGGCGGGTTTACAAGTGTTTGCAGATACATATATGCATAGCATTTGCCCTGACCCAGATGCTGTTTGTGCTGCCCGTATATATAATCAAGGGGTAAAGTAGTGGTCTTAATCTCGTCAATGATTACCGTGCCATGTGGCTCGTTTATAATCCCGTCTGCCCTGCCACGTATTATTACTGGGATATCGTCTATTTGCGTTTCTAATTTTAGCGAGACTTCTTTATTATAATTATCGCCGCTTTCTTTTTGAATTTTGCGGTGGATGGCGGCGCCTAAGTACATTGGAGCCGCATCACGGAAGCGATTGTCTATATCACCTGTGCGCAGTACTAAATCAACAATTTTATGAATGGAAATCTTGATGGGTTCCATAATTATCTCCGTATATCCAATGGCCTGAGAGTTAAATAATGAGGTAGTTTGTAATATCTTCATGGGATAGACCCAAATCAAGACGACCGCACTTTTCTATATTTGGGGGCAAAATCTTGCGATTGGGTTTGCGTTTAATCTGGAGCAGGCGGATAATATCGTCAATTGGCGATTCGTCATGCACGTCAAATCCGATCCACTTACCATCATGATATGTGTGAGTCTCATCGTAAACTTTGCAGGCTGTCTCGCTGAAATTATCGCGTTGTTCGTCAAATTTGTCTCGCTCATCTTTGCCCAACACAACACACGCAATAAAATACCCCTCACGAATGCAAAGTGTAACCAAGGTCTTACCGCCGCGCCTAAAACGCAAGTTGTTGTAGTGCTTATTAGTTGGCTTACCCTCGTCCCACAGCTCATCCATCACGTAGTAAAATCTAATATGCCCGGTCAATTTCTCCCATGCAGCACTTGAGGTTCCAAGCATTGCCTTGACTTGCTCATAAGGTTTGATTGCTCTATCCATTATTAAACTCCTTTCAAAATTAGCTGTGTACATATTATCATAATATCAAATTTTTTTTGCTTTACTTTCCGAATAATAAGCCTCCAAACACTTCATAACAATGCCTTAACCTGGTACAATCATGAAAAAGCGACATAACCGCTTTTGCTCCAACACTTGCCGTCGGGAACTGCAAAGCAGTATCCTAGTATGCAAAAAATGCGTAACAGCGCAAATAAACTGTTTGCCAGATAGGAGGCTGCCTTGAAAACACCGAAGAAACTTCTCTGCGTAGCACTAGTATTTATTTTGGCTATGATGGCATTTGCCGTAGCAACCGCAGCAAATTCCCAAGATGACGAAATCGCCATATACCTGGGAGAATTGCGGTTCCACTTCCAAGACCAAGGGCCGGTAATGATAGACGGGCGAGTATTTGTTCCGGTTGAAGTGTTTGAATATATGGGCTACGAGGTTGTGTGGCTATGTGATGATGAAAGCATAGTCCAATTGCTTAACCAATGGGATGACATCATCTTCATTGCTGGTGAAGCCTTTTTTGAACTAAACGGCTTAGTCATCTACCCTGACATACCCCAGCAACTGATTAACGGGCGGCTAATGCTGCCACTACGGGCAATTTTTGAGGCCAGCATATGGGGAAATGACCCTCCCAGTGATATCGAACTCGCAAGAGTACTTGCGGCCGCCGCAGGTGAATTACCTTTCTGGGATGAAGAAAGCAGGGCCGTACTTATACCCGGACCCGCTAATCATCCATCTGCCCAACCATGGCCAAGACAAAGTCCTCCAATTGACACTGCCGAGATACAAGAAAGACTCCAACAGATTCCTGACTCGCCAACCACTTTGGCTGATTTACAACAGCTGTTCCCCCATATATCAGGCAAAGATAACCTAAGCAGGCCTGTTACCGGTGGTGACTTGCGGGTAGGCATACCCCATTGGTGGGGGGACGCTTTTATGTTTAACCCACTGTTCGCTATAACTCCGTTTGAACGCGCGGTAATGGAATGGTATGGGGGAAACACAAGCGTATTTAGCCGCACATCTTATAATACATTTGGGCAGGCAGGTATTGCGACATGGACCCACGACTCAGAAAGCCGGTCTATGACCATTACCCAAGTGCACAGTGCGTATTGGCACACATTGCATCCCGTCACACTTGGCGACTTGGTTTTTGCCCATGAAGTTATTGCGTCCCCCGGATATGCCGAGGCAGGGGGGCTCCATCGGGCTACGACTATGAATATTATTGGCGCACAGGCATTTTACGAGGGCAAGGCCGATTATATCTCCGGGCTTGTGCTATCCGAGGATGAGCGGGAACTGACTATTTATTTTAACAAATTAGAGCCTTCTATTTTCGATTTCACAATACATGGGTTATTTACAATACCATACCCCAGGCATATATTCGAAGGCATGTCCATCGAAGAGCAGCGCTATCATTTTTCTATTGGAGGCAATACACCTATTGGCTGGGGGCCTTTTGTTGTAGGCCTTCCTGACGCTGCGGAGGGTACAGTAAGCTTGTATCATTTCGAGCATTACTGGCAGGGCAACCCTTATCTGGAAAGGGTTATCCTTCGCTCGATAGAAAGAACGCAGGCTTTGTATATGATGGAATATGGCGAGCTGGATGTGGTTGAAGTAAGCGCCAATGATTTTGTCCGCCTGCCCAACCCTGATAACTTCCACTATATTGCCAATATCGCCAATGTAATCGGGACGGTATCCTTTAACTTAGGCTACTGGGATCCGGAAATCCAGGCTGTTATACCATTCGAAAACGCAAAGATGGGGGATGTAAGGCTGCGCCGCGCAATGGCATACGCAATCAACGAATACCTATTAACAGAAACAGTATTTGAACCTTTGCGTACCCCGGCAACCTCTATTGCGCCACCAGGCTTTATTGGGTTGCTTGACCCAAATATTAGAGGGTTTTATTACAATCCTGAGCGTGCAAAAGCATATTTGGACGCGGCTGGCTTTACGGTAGGCCCGGACGGCTGGAGGACAGACCCAGATGGCAATGAATTTATTATTAACTTTCTTACCCCTGACGATGGCGATATGCCTCTCATAGCAGAAGCCTATGCCTATTTTTGGGAGAGAGTTGGGTTGCAGGTATCAATAGAATGGGTTGATTTCACTTTTAACAACCACTTGCTTTTTGACCCTTGGGATAGGGATTTTGATGTATCCATAATACAGTGGTTGCAAGGCAACCCGGATCCTAATGCCCTATGGGGCCATACTGCCATTAACACCCCACGCTTTATGAACAATGCCTTCGAACTCCACCTGGAGGGTTTTAACTCTCCTAAAGCTATAAACACCGAATGGCTGATAAACCACCATCACGAGTGGCAACGGCTGTTTTATGAGTATGCCCCAGCCTTTCCAACTAACTGGCGGCTTGCGCTTACCGCGGTAAGCAACCGGGTAATCGGGTTTGATGTGCTAAACGAAGACGGGCCCGGAACGCGGCATCTTATATGGGTTGTGCCGGATTAAGGGTGCTGTAAGACGAAGCCGTCAAACTTAAGACAGAAAGAGGGATACATGTGATAAAAAAACTATCATTAACTCCGTATACCACCGCCCAGCTTTCCCCACAAGGATGGCTACGCAGGCAATTAGAAATCCAGGCAAAAGGCCTAAGCGGCAACTTGGACAAAGTGTGGCCAGATGTGCGCAACAGCAAATGGATAGGTGGAGACAAAGAGGGCTGGGAGCGGGTACCCTACTGGCTGGACGGGTTTATCCCCTTGGCTTACCTGCTAGATGATGAGGACATGAAAGCACGAGCCAAAAAGTATATAGACGCGATTATAGCCGGACAACAAGAGGACGGCTGGCTTTGCCCATGCGCAAAAGAAGAGCGGCATAGATACGACATGTGGGCCTTATATCTAATTTGCAAGGTGCTGGTGCTGTATCACGATTGCAGCGGAGATAATCGCATAGAAGAGGTTGTATACAAGGCCTTAAAAAACTTGGATACCCATATAGAGCGGCATACGATTTTTAACTGGGCGGCCTCCCGCTGGTACGAGTGCCTTATCCCGATATTCTGGCTGTGCGAGCGACGCCCAGAGGCTTGGATGATAGATTTATGCCATAAGCTAGAAGAGCAGGGCATCGACTACGAAAAAACCTACAAGAACTGGCGATACGATAAGCCTCATGACCATGGCCGGTGGAGCCAGATGACTCATGTAGTTAACCAAGGCATGATGCTGAAATCCCGGGCTTTATTCTCGCGGGTTTCTGGGGAAGACTCCGGAAATTTCGCAAAGCATGCTATCCGTACCTTGCTGCGTGACCATAGCATGGCGGCAGGGCATTTTACCGGGGATGAATGTCTATCCGGCACAAGCCCGTTGCAAGGGTCGGAGCTTTGCTCTGTAGTGGAGGCTATGTATTCATATGAATGGCTTATGGCCATAACTGGGGACAGCGAATGGGCAGACAGGCTGGAAATTGCCGCTTTTAACGCACTACCGGCAACTATAAGCCCGGATATGTGGAGCCACCAGTATAACCAAATGACCAATCAGGTAGAGATTAGCATATTGCCAAAGTCGCATTTCCGTACCAATGGCGCAAAGTCTCACATCTTTGGGCTAGAGCCTAATTACGGCTGCTGCACGGCTAATTTTAATCAAGCTTGGCCTAAGTTTGCGCTTTCTACACTTATGGCCGCTGAGGATGGTGTGGCTATTACGGCTATTGCCCCTTGTAAGCTTGAAACTAAAATTGAAGGCACTGCCGTCGAAATTACGATTCAAACAGACTATCCATTTGAGGATGGCTATAAGATCATTGTTAAAACTGCTAATCCCGTGGATTTTACTTTGCACGTAAGGGTGCCAGGCAGTGCAAAGTCCGCGGATATTAAATATCCGGGAGGTAAAATAGATGGGGTGGCTGGTTTTATCCCACTCCGCCGCACATGGGCCAGCGGTGATGAAGTTGTAGTTTCACTCAAATTTGACGCAGAGCTCATAAACCGCCCAAGCGGTATGTCCTGCGTATGGCGCGGCCCTTTGCTCTATGCCCTACCGATAAAAGAAGAATGGCGCAAACATGAATATGTAGAAAACGGAGTAGAGCGGAAGTTCCCCTACTGCGACTATGAAATTTTCCCTAAGTCTAAATGGAATTATGCGTTTACAGGGGACTCGTTTACATTTAACTCCCACGGGGTTAGCGAGCAGCCGTTTAACCCAGATACACCGCCTACAACCTTATCAACCACGCTAACAGAAATAAACTGGCCCTTTGCAGATGGGCTATGCGCCGAAACACCGGCAGATTTGACCAAACTTGGCCAGGATGCGGAACTCATACTCATCCCATATGGTTGCACTAATTTGCGCATCACAGAGATGCCTGCACTATAAAACTAAAGAAATGATTCTAAAACAATAAAAATATAGTCGGAGGGGTTTTATTGTGGAAAACAGGCTTGAAGCGTTACGCATCAAAATTGACAAGCTTATTTTCGAAAAGCAACCGGAAAAAATCCGTTTTTTTATTGAACACATATATAGTACAGCACGTTATTGCTCGTTATTAGCATTAAAGCGAAACTTGAACCAGGAAATCGCTATGACTTCTGGAATGTTACACGATATAGCGAATATAACCGGTGGTGGCAATAATCACGCGTTAAAAGGAGCAGAACAAGCAGAAGTATTATTAAGAACCCTTAACTTGCATGATGACAAAGAAATTAAATTAATTACTACTGCAATATCAAGGCATAGCGATAAACAAGCAATACATGAGCCTTATGATGAATTACTAAAAGATGCTGATGTAATGTCTCACTGTTTTTACAACCCCGATTTTCCTGTTAGTGATTGGGAGATTGGGCGTTACACTAATATTCTCATCGAATTGGGCTGTACTTCAATGGAATGCAAAGTATATCCGCTTGGTACACTTAGCGATTATTAATAGCGGATATCATTTCGTTCCACAATGCATGATACAGCTGACGGAATAGGTGGCACCTATTTCAGCAAGCTTCTCCGGTTCCTAGACACGGGGCATACGCTATTATTAACCATTGTTACGGTACCGGCCTTTCTATTTATAGCCGCAATTTTATCCTTATTTATCACATATGATTTATGGCAGCGGATAAACCGCTCGTCCAGCCGCGATTCAATGGCTTTTAGCTCAGCATTAAACTCAATAATGCGGGTCTTGGTATACAGCCGCAGTTTATGCCGTATGCCTGTAGTTTCTATATGTATTATCTCGTTCATATCCAGGAATATGATTTCTTTGTCTACTGCTATCTGCAAAATTTTGGCGGCACCCGGGCCTATATGACGCGCTACGGCAATATCTATGCACTCACCTATTCGTCTTTTGATATTGTCGGGACTATCTTTCACGATAAAGTCCATAGCTTCTACTTTATATTGGAAAGTCAAGAGCGTTAGCTCTGGGTGCACCGTCAAAAACACAATAAAAGCCTTTTTACCTTGCTCCCGTATGCGGCTTGCCAGCTCTATGCCATGAACTTCTGCTTTTAACGAGATATCTAATATAAATAATGCGGCATTGTCGGCGTCTTTGTACTTGGCAAGGATTTCGGCCGGGGAAGGCGTTGCAAGTACAAGAGCGGCGTCCAAGTTTTGCGTAGCACAGTAATCGGTAATAAAACCAGCTACAAATGCCCTCTGTTTTGCATTGTCTTCGCACACATAAATATCCAGCATCAGCGGTTCTCCTGAACAGTCAAGATTTGTGTAAAACAGCCTGAGTCATGTTTAGTTTGAATAAGCAGGCCCTTAATCTTATCTACATAGTTGCGTACCGTATACAGCCCAACACCACGTCCATCTGCTTTAGTTGAAAATCCCAGCTCAAATATCTTACTTAAGTCAAGCCCCTGATCCCGCCATGAGTTTTTAAATATAAATGTCTTTGAAACTGTGTTAGCTAATATTGCTATTGTCACGTTCTTTTCATCGGTTTCCATGGCGGCTTCGATGGCATTATCCAGAAGAATCCCAAGTATCTGGCAAACTATTGATGTAGGTACGCCAAGGCTTTCTATAGGGTCATTTGCTTCTATCGTAGTTACTACCCTATGCTGCGCGGCAACAGAGCATTTATAGATTATTATGCTTTTAATCTCGTTTATTTGAACATTTTGCAGGCTGCCTATTAACCGGTTTTCTTTAGATAAATCGCGGTTTAATTCAGACAGCTCATTGTAATAAAACTTCGCAAGGCCATCTATGTCTCTGTCGTCTATGTATAATTTAAAGGAAGTCATAATATTTACATAGTCATGCTTTATCATACGCAGAGTCGTGTATGACTCCTCCAAGCCGCGGATATACTGCTTAGACGCCTCCGCAAGAAGCATCTCCGTACGCCGTGTATTGTCTTTGAAGACATAATTCATAATAACCACAAGCATGACAGCTATAGTGGCAAAAACCAACAAATACATAATCCCGCTTGCGGCGTATACTTCATCCACCCTATAAACTACATATGTAACAATTATCATGATGCCAGAAACAGCTGTCACCAAGTAGGTGCCCCGGTTATTAAAAACATTCATATCTACACGATTCTTAATAACACGCTTAAAAGTGAAAACCAAAGCCGTAATAACAAACATATGCGAAAAAAAGATAATATTCCAAAGCGATTCATCCAAATAACCGCTAAATTGCACAAAGAACAACGTACTCATACCGTCCACACCAAAGATATATAATGTGCCAAACATACCGGCAACCAAGCCTTTTAACATACTTTTATGCTGAAAAGACTCTACCGCCGTCATAAGCAGCCCGATATAAATATATAAATGCCAGATACTTTGCCAGACATCAATACCAAGCGCAAGCAGCAACGCAGTGATGGCGGCAGACACTGTGCCACTAATAACAACAAAGACAATTGTACGCTTTTTGCTTACTTTAAAAACCAACATGCTCTCAAGACAAGTAAGCATAAATAAACTAGAACACAACAGGCCAAACCATAATAATAAAGTCACCACGTCACCTCGCATAGCGAATTGTACCAAATGATGACGAAAAAGAGCAAACACCGGTTTAAAGACACAAGTTTTTGGATGAGCGACACGCGCTATGCAAATTATCACGTAAAAATTACCTTTTATTCATAATTGCCCGCTTTAGCCACAAAGATGATAAAATATGATTCCCATTGCACCCACAGCAAAGCAAAAATGTGTGAGAGGGGGCAGCGCCCCCATTATAAAGGAGGAATACATGAACGCAGACGCAGCAATAACTATGAGCAACATCCACAAAAGTTTTGGCCAAAAAAAGGTCATAAACGATGTATCAATCTCTATAAAAGCCGGGGAACTCATCGGCTTTCTTGGCCCAAGTGGCGCAGGCAAGACTACTACAATAAAGCTCTTAACCGGGCAATTAAAGCAAGAAAGCGGCAGCGCAACCATTTTGGGCCGGGATACGACAACCCTAAACCACGAAAGTTATAGGCAGATAGGTATTGTGTCCGATAACTCCGGCCTGTACGAGAATATAAATGCCTATGATAATCTGCTTGTATTCGCCAAGATTTTAGGCACCGATACGGGCAAAATCCCAAGCTTACTTGCGCGGGTCGGCCTTAAAGACGACATGAAAAAGCAAGTAAGGAAATTCTCAAGAGGTATGAAGCAGCGGCTGGTACTTGCGCGGGCGCTTCTTCACAACCCTAAAATTTTATTTTTGGATGAGCCTACATCCGGCCTTGACCCTAGTACCACCATCGAAATCCATAAACTAATGTTGGAAATGAAAGAAGGCGGCACCACGTTCTTCTTAACAACTCACGACATGACCGAGGCCTCTAAGCTTTGCGACCGTATTGTGCTGTTTAATGAAGGCGTAATCCTAGACATGGGAACCATGGACGAGCTAAGCCTTAGATATAACACAGAAAAGCGGGTAAAAATACTACTTAAATCTCAAGAAACAATAGAGCTGCCCCTAACTCCCGAAAACAGCCAGCAAATCGCTAACTTGATATATAGCGATGACGTTTTAACCATGCACACCCAGGAACCCACACTGGAAACGATATTCCTTAAACTAACAGGGAGGGGCTTACAATGATTTCTACAAGAAAAATATACGCCATCTGCGAAAAAGACATTAAAGGCATAACACGCAACCTGTTTGTGTTGTCGGGGGTTTTGATTGTACCGATAATAACATTTGTAATGGGCAGGGCTATGGATGCCGAGTTAGCCGCTCAAACAGCCGTCATGTTTATTGTCATGAACATAATGATGAACGGCGGCAATATCATCTGCGTAATGATCGCGGAAGAAAAAGAAAAGCACACTCTTAATGTGCTTAGCGCCTCTACGGTATCAGGCTTGGATTTTTTGATTAGCAAGCTGATTATAGCATTAATACTAACCGCTGCTGTAAATTTGTCTATTTATTTCATGATGGGGCTTTCAGATACTATGCCTTTAGGCCCATTTATGCTTATCACTAGTATTGCTATCCTGCCTGCTGCCGCTATTGGGGCGGTTATAGGCATAGCTACCAAAACTCAAGCTGCCGCGTCTTCTGTTGTGGCACCTCTAGCATTAATCCCGTTAATGATGCCTATGCTTGTGCCGGCAGAATCCGCCGCGTGGGATGTTTTGCGGTATTTGTTTACAGAGCAAGTGGTGTCTGGGCTTAGGGCTATATATGACAGTGAGCCGTTTATGGCCAACATAGGATTTGTTGCCGCTAATTTTGCGGTGTTGTTTATAGTGTTTTTGCTGTATTACAAGAAAAAAGGGCTTGCAAGTTAGATTCCCTCAACAGCCTCCAACATAGCCTCTAAAATCTCATCCTCGGCTACCTTACGCACAACTTCACCTTTACGAAACAAAACCCCTACCCCGCGCCCGCCGGCTACGCCTACATCTGCTTCCCTGGCCTCGCCTGGCCCATTAACCACACAGCCCATTACCGCAACGGTTATGGGCTTTTCTATTGCTTCCAGTTTTTCTTCTATTTGAGCGGCAAGACCCACTACATCTATATCCGTTCGGCCGCAGGTAGGGCAAGCAATCACTGTCGGGCCAAAGCGTCTTAACCCCATAGCGGCAAGGATTTCTTTTGCACAGCGTATTTCGTCGGCTGGGTCGCCGGAAAGGCTGACACGCAAAGTGTCCCCTACCCCCATGGCAAGCAAAGCTCCAATACCTGCGGCGGAACGTATTGCCCCTTTATATGGCGTACCGGCCTCGGTCAGGCCGATATGTAACGGGTAAGGCGTCCGCGCGGCCAGGATTTTATGGGCTTCCAACATCAGCGGGATGTTGCTGGCCTTTACAGATACTACTATATTGTTAAAGCCATAGCCCTCCAGCATAGAAATATTTCTAAGGGCACTTTCGGCAAGCCCTTCAGGGGTAAGACCATACCGCGCCATTATGTCCTTTTCTAGTGAGCCGCCATTTACGCCAACCCGGATGGGTATTTCGGCAGCCTTTGCGGCTTCGGCCACTTTTTGCAGCCGCAGCCCATCCCCTATATTGCCAGGGTTAATCCGCAGTTTATCCGCACCGTTTTTTATCGATTCTAGCGCCAAGCGGTAATCAAAATGGATATCGGCCACCAACGGAAGAGAGATTTCTTTCTTAATCTGCTTTACGGCCGCTGCCGCTTCCAAATCAGGAACCGCTACGCGTACAATTTCACAGCCCGCTGCCGCCAGTGTATGCACTTGCGCTACCGTAGCCGCTACATCGCGGGTGTCTGTATTGGTCATGGACTGGATAACTATAGGATGCCCACCGCCAACCGGCACACCACCTATATGCACCACGCGGGTTTCGTTACGCTTCACCATTACAATAACCTCACAATATCGCGGTAAGCGATAAATACCGCAAGCAAAATAAGCACAACAAAGCCAACCATGTGTACCATACCTTCACGCTCCGGCGAGACAGGTTTACGCCGTACTCCCTCTATGCCAAGGAAAACCAGCCTCGCGCCATCCATCGCGGGTATGGGAAGCAAATTCATAATGCCAAGCGCTGCATTTAAAAGAGCCGTAAAAAACAGCATCGTAAGGAATGTATCCAAGATACCGTACTCGATAACCTGCTGATAAACCTGTGTAACCTCCCCGGCCAAGCCAATTGGCCCCATAAACCCCGCGCCCTCTGGCAGACTTTGACCGGCTATAAATCTAGCAAGTACAGTAAAGGGCATGCGTATGTTAAACACAATCATCTCGGCAGAAGTAGCAAATGTCCCCCAAAACCCTACGCGAGGCAGATCATCCGACACCCGGCTTAACAGGCCAAAATTCCTGACAGGCACAAATCCCAACCTAAACGAGTTTTCTACCTGCACAGGCGTAATGGTGATATTATGCGCCGCCCCGTCACGCACAAACCGTAAATCAATTGGCTGCCCGTCAGAGAAATTTAAATGCATCGAAAAATCTTCAAACAAGGCCACCCGCCTGCCATCAATATGAGTAATACGGTCGCCTGGTTGCAGACCAGCATGGTACGCCGGCATACCTGCGCTGACAGAGCGCACCTGAGCTACATTATAGCCTGTAAGCAAAGTAAGTATAAAAAACATCACAAAAGCCGCGAAGAAATTAAATAACGAACCACCAGCCATAACAAATACACGCTGATACACTTTCTTATTGCTTAAAGCGCCCGGGTCATCCGGAAGACTTTCATCTGTGCCGCGCATTTTGCAAAACCCGCCTATTGGAAACAGTCGCAACGAGAATTGAGTGGCTTCTTCCTCCACTATAAAGCCATCAGGCCCAGAACTATGCCAGATAAGGTTGCCCTGCCCTGGATCCATCCCTTTGGGCTTACGTGGCTTGCCTTTAAACCCTATAAGCTTAGGCCCCATGCCAAGTGCAAACTCTTCAACAAAGACACCAGCCCGGCGTGCCATAACAAAATGACCTAACTCGTGAATAAAAACCACTATACCCAAGATTAATATAAAAATCGCAATAGGTATCAGCGTCGACATAAATGCTGGAATAATAAACACCTCATTATAATGAGGGCTACGCCCTCATCTCACTCATTTGCTGCGCAAATGCATTCGCGTGAACTCCATTGCCCAGTCTTCCGCCTCACGGATATCCGAAATGCTCCGAACATCTTTTACAGTATATGAACCAAAGGCATCGGCTATTAATGCCGATATGCCGTAAAATCCGATTTTATCAGCCAAGTACTGACCTACCGCCCATTCGTTTATGGTGTTCATCACCGCCGGTAATGTTCCGCCCACTTCTGCTGCGTGCTGTGCCAAAGCTAAGCATGGGAAACGCTCCAAATCGGGGGCTTCGAAGGTCAAATCACTGGCGGTAAGAAAGTCCAGACGCGGATAGTTATTGGTAACCCTATCCGGCCCGGCCAAAGCGTATAATATGGGGAGTCTCATGTCAGGCAGCCCCATTTGCGCTATTATCGAGCCATCTACATACTGCACCATCGAATGTATTATACTTTGCGGGTGAACAATAATCTCAACATTGGCTATGGGTTGGCCAAAAAGCCATAGGGCTTCTATAAGCTCTAGGCCTTTGTTCATAAGTGTTGCGCTATCAATTGTTATTTTCGGGCCCATCGCCCAATTGGGGTGACGCAAGGCATCCGCGGCAGTGGCTTTAGCTATGCGCTCCTTGGGCCAAGTACGAAACGGCCCACCTGACGCGGTTAATATTATCTTTTCGATGAAGCGTTCGTAATCAGCATTGCCCGTAAATCCCTTGCTCAACCCTCTGTCCACTGTATCCTTATGTTTAACAAATCGTACAGAGCCAACCCCTTGCAAACACTGTAAAATTGCCGAATGCTCACTGTCGATTGGCACAATTCGCACGCCGTATTCACTGGCCAGCCTCATAATTAGGCCGCCGGCGGTGACAAGGCTCTCTTTATTGGCCAAGGCAATATCCTTGCCTACTTTAATAGCTTCTAAAGTAGGCGCAAGTCCTGCCTTTCCTACCAGTGCATTAACCATTACATCAACCGGATCGTAAACGGCACATGCGATTAATCCGTCATCGCCGGTCATTACTTCAGATTTCACAGCTTTTAGGCGTAAAGTCCCTGTTAACTCATTTGCTTTAGCGCTATCCGGCACCCAAACCATGTCTGGTCTAAACTCCTCAACCAGCGTCGCAAGCAAAGGGATATTCCCATGTCCTGTAAGCACTCTTACCCGCGCATTCGGCAAGCAAGTCCGCACAACATCCAGGGTCTGAGTCCCTATAGAGCCGGTAGACCCCAAAATTGAGATATTCATAATCACACCACCATAGGTCTAATCCAAAAGAGTATGCTCACAGCCATGTACACAACAGGCGCCACAATTATCACACTGTCCGCCCTGTCCAGTACCCCTCCATGCCCGGGCAAAAGCGCGCCAAAATCCTTAATCCCTGTACGCCGTTTAATAGCAGACGCGGCCATGTCCCCAAAAATACAAAACACCGCACCAAACAGCGAGACCACCGCTGCAAAAAGCACAAAATTAATTGTGAGTGCAGGATCCGCAAAGTGTACAATTAAAAAGCCGTAAAGGACTCCAATAAACGTCGCGCCCAGCACTCCGCCGATAATCCCTTCGACTGATTTTTTAGGACTTGGGGTATTTTTAAGTTTATGGCGGCCCATAGTCACACCGGTTATATAGGCAAAAGTATCGCAGCCAAAAGCGCTGGTAAAAATTAGCCAAACAAAGTACTGACCAAGCGCGTGCTCCCGCACCAGCACAATAAAAGAAAGCAAAAACGGTACATACATAAACCCATAAACAGTAACAATTATTTCTTCCAACTGAACGCGATTAAACATCACGACCAGCACAGCTTGAACGCAAACGATAAACAGAGTCAAAGCAATAAGCAGAAAATGCCCGGCCCCAAAAACAAAAACCGCCGCAAAATATCCCACAGTTGAAATATAGCCCACAATATGGATAGGCTTGTCTGCTTTAGAAAAAGCCCTGTACAGCTCCCTAAGCCCAACAAGCGATAGAATCGCGCATAGCAAAAGCAATGGTAACCCGCCATGGTTAACAATAAGAATCACTAAGGGCAGGCCAATAACTGTGGTTATGAGGCGCTTTATCAATGCATCAACTCCTAAGATTGTGTACAAGCCCGTAGGCTGTTTGTACACGACGCTCGAGGCTAAAACTTCGCAAACGATCTTGTAAACAGATGTATACTAGCAAAATATCAAAAACGACGAAGGATCGCTTTTATCCAAAATGACAAAACCAATAATCATGTAGGCCGCCCACCAAACCGCCTTTCGCGCCCTTTAAACGAAGCCAAAGCCCTTTCAAGCTCCGCACTCGTAAAATCCGGCCACAGGGTATCGGTCACATACATCTCCGCATAAGCTAATTGCCACAATAAAAAATTACTAAGCCTAAGATCCCCGCCTGTACGGATTATCAAATCAGGATCTGGCAAAGGATATGTATCCAGTGCCTTGGTAAAGGTATCTACATCAATTTTATTAGGGTCTAATCTACTATGCGCCACCTCAAGGGCAAGCTTTTTAGCAGCCCGCACAATCTCGTCACGACCGCCATAGTTTACGGCAAGCACTACGTGCAGGCCGGTTTTATCCTTTGTTATATCTGTAAGGATGGCCAGTTTCTCCTGCAAATCTGCGTCCAGGCCGGTAAAATCCCCGATAAAGGACATTCGCATATTGTTCTTCTTAGAGTCATCGATGTACTGCTGGAAGTATTCGCGTATCAAGTTCATGAGATCACGTACTTCACCCGTTGGGCGGGTCCAATTCTCCGTACTAAAAGTATAGACGGTCAGATATTTTATACCCATCGCCTCAACATCATTAGACAGTTTACGAAGGGCTTGCGCCCCCGCCCTATGCCCCATAGAATGCGGCAATAGGCGCTTTTTTGCCCAGCGCCCATTGCCGTCCATGATAATTGCCAAATGTGTAGGTATCATACGGTCATAATTTCCTTGCTCTTGGCCTCTACCCGCTTATCCAGCTCCGTTGCGTATTTGTCGGTTAAGTCTTGGATCTCCTTCTCTAAATCCTTCAGGTCATCCTCTGTAATATCACTTTTCTTTTCAGATTTTTTGAAGGCTTCCATGGCCTCGCGCCGCAAGTTGCGGATAGCAACTTTGGATTCTTCGCCTTTCTTCTTCACGTCCTTAGAGAGCTGTTTACGGCGATCCTCGGTAAGATCCGGGAAATTTAGGCGTATAACCTTGCCGTCGTTGGTAGGGTTAAGCCCCAAGTCCGAGGCTTGGATTGCCCTTTCTACTTCCTTAAGCATGTTGGTTTCCCAGGGGGCAATCATCAATGTGCGCGGCTCCGGCACGGTGACATTACCAACTTGGTTAATCGGGACTTCGCTGCCGTAGTAATTTACTGTTAAGCGATCCAACACATGAGGGTTGGCCCGGCCCACGCGGATGGTAGAAAATTCTTCCTCCAGCACGGCAACGGTCTTTTTCATACGATCTTCATAAATTTTTGTGTGTTCAGACATAATAATCCTCCTTAATATCTACGTTCATATAGGTTCCGTTTAATTGGCCGGTATTTGGGTACGCACAGGCCATAGTTATGCTTTTAGGTTCGTTTAGCCCAAATACATATGAAGGAATACCCGCTTCATTAGAAAGATGCATCGCAGCAATATCGGCGGCGTTGAGTCCTGACCTAATTGCCGTACGGTAGCTTAGATTTTTAAATTTACGCGCGTCTAGGTTTGTTCTAGGGTCACTGTCGTACACGCCGTCTATATTTTTTGCGTATAGTATACAATCAGCTTCAAGCTCTGCGGCACGTAGGGCTGTAATTGTATCTGTCGAGAAATAAGGGTGACCTATCCCGGCGGCGTTTATTAATATGGTCTTATCGGCCATAAGCTCCAAGGCCATGTCTTTTTCATATACGCGGGTCATATTAGCTATGGGCATTGGGGTTAGTACCAACGCCTTCGCACCTTGCCGTTTAAAGGCTTCCGCCAAGTAGATGGCGTTCATAATCGTGGCTAGCATCCCCATAGAATCGGCCTTAACCCGATCCATATCCGGCCGGGCTTGATGCCCGCGCCATATGTTGCCGCCACCTACAACCAAAGAAACTTGAATACCAGCCTCAACGACTTGTATGATTTGACCTGCGATGGAGTCAATCACGGAGTCGTTGTAACCGGATACGGCCTGCGAATCGCCAATAGCCTCACCGCTTAATTTAATAATTGTACGCTTTATCATGAATCTATGCCTCCTACGTCGGCGAATTCGGTGTATGGTTCGGATTATGCCAGATTTTGACGCGAGATTCAAGGCGCTACCCTTCTTGTCACACAAATACGAGCTGTACATATACTGGTACTAACTTTATTACATGAACATGGAGGTAGCGGAATGGGAGCTTTTGAATTACAAGATACCCGCAACGCAGCAGAAGAACTTGTGGCAGCCAACTGTCAACAGCATATCCCTGCCCCACCAAAGAAAGTAAAAGACGAATGCATCGTGGCATACAAGGTGTATGACAGTTGCCGCCGCCAAAACTGCTTAACAGCAAGCGAGCTAGGCCCCGCTATGGCTGCCGAGCACTGTACAATCGGCGAGCATGAGCATCACCCTGGCGAAATCATCCGGCCACCAGCCGGTGCCACATCTGTTAACATGGAAAAACTAAGGATTACTAAAATCCACGTAGTAGACAAAAAACCCTGCCCATTCCGTAACGGATTTTGGGAAATCGGTATTAAATACGCCTTCGAGTACTGCCTTGTTTTCCGCGATTCCAGCGGTTGCGTACTCGCTCATGTAAGCGCCAAAAACTTCTTTAACTCAAAGACCACGCTTTTTGGTTCACATGGAAGCGACCTGATCGTGGGTACAGACCTGTTTAGCAGAGACAGCGAGTCTATCACTTTCGAAGCCGCGCCGTTTATTTGGGTAGAAGCCAAAGCGGTAGGGTTGGATGCAAAACTTCACATCCATCGTCACGGAAGCGAGCATAGGCGCCACGGTGAAGTACTTGTAACCATTGGCCTATTCAGCATCTTGAAACTGTTCCGGCTTGTGCATCTTAATGTGCAATCTACTGGATTCTGCATCCCCGAAGAGTGCGAAGGCACTCATGACATCAACCCTTGCGACTATTTCTCGGATTTAGAGTTCCCAATGGATATCTTCTCTCCACCTCAGCGCAAGGAATTTATGGCCGCACGCAGCGAAAATATGGGCTTAAAAGCATTTGAGTAAAAGCATCTTGATTTGAAACAAACGAAGGGGCTATCTTGCGAAGAAAAAAACAGCCCACTGAAAAAAGAGCGAATCATTTGAACTAATTTCGAGATGATTCGCTCATTTTTCTAAAAAAGGTAATATCAGTAAAATAATTTTACGCAAAAAAAATAGGCAAGGGGTTTTAGGCCATTACCTTGCCCTGAAGCTTTACAATTCTTTTAACATTTACAACGAAGGCAGAAAAATAGCTCTGCACTTGCATTGCAAAAAGCCCAAAGGAGTCGGTTGTATTTAATCCATGAGCCTGTTTCAATTCAGCATTTTTTGATTCTATTTTATATCGCTGTTTCGCTCGTTGCCTAAAGTAATCACTTTCTTGAAAACGTTTTTGTTCACTACACTCAGGAGTATCTATCCTAACTGTGATAGCTTGTTTTTTTGCTCCGGGCTTGTAACAACCCTCACGGTTGGGGCAGCATTTGCATTTCTTAATACTAAAGAAATACCTCATATATTTACGCTGTCGTATTGTCTTTACTGCCTTCCTTGTTGCTAACTCACCTGATGGACATTGGTACATATCTGCATCCTTGTTATAATCGAATCCATCCTTAGCGCGACCCGTACCGTTCATTAGTAATGCGTTTAACCTTGATATCAACTTTATTTTTTTATTTTTCGCTATGCTTAAATTTTTCTGACTGGAATAGGCCTTGTCAGCTATTATTTCTTCAACTTCTATGCCATTTCCAATAGTCTGAGTTAACAATGATTCAAGTTCCGGCCCATCAGTTTTTTCACCGGATGTTACTTTTACGCCTGTTATTATATAATCCTCTGTCATGGCTAAATGAGTCTTATAGCCAAAGAAACTTTGGTCTGATGTTTTATATCCAAACCGTGCGTCCTTATCTGAGATTGACTTTACTGACCGTATTTTTTCATCGTCTAGTAATTTTTCTATATAGCTTACTAATTTTTTTGCCTTGCTTGTGCCTTTGGCATCCACACCCTCTTTTACATTTCTTATTAAGGCTCTACTGTATTCAATTTCTGAATCTATTGAATCTGTTACACTTGGTTTTTCTGGAAACTTATGCGTTTCGTCAAACTGTGTCCGATACATTTCCTTTCGCAGTGATTTTGTCAAATGACGTAATACCTCCGTTGGACTTTCTACTCTTGCCTTACTTTTTACGTGCGTTGCATCTATCATTATTGCTCGTGATTTGATTAAACCTTTCTCTACTGCTTGTTTTACAGTTTCTTGAAGCATTTCTTCCAATATTTCTTCTGTTATCCTCATTTTTCTGAACTTCGTAAGTAAGCTTGGGTCTACACTGCTGTCCTCTGGATTCATATCAAGAAAATATTTATATGCCATATTTACCGACACGCTCTCTATCAGCATTTCATCCGATAAGTCATATAGCTTTTTTAGAAATAAGAGCTTGAACATCATCTCTGGCTCTTTTGCTGGCCTGCCAAAATTTTCGCAATAGCTCTTTTTCAACATCTCGTTCACAAAACTAAAATCTATACTTTGCTTTACCTTTCTTAGTAGGTGGTCTTTTGATACTACTATGTCGTATAGGCCTTCGTATTCTGATATTCTTATCTGTTTATCGTTTCTTAACATTTTTTCCGCCTTCATTCGTTTTTTCTTGCTCTTATTATACTAAAAAACCCGCCTTATTTATACTTCTTGGCGGGTTTTTTTGACTTTTTCAGTGGGCTAGAAGAAAAAAGCAAGATAGCCCCAAATTTATTCATATCATTAATAAATCCGTTTTTGTCTACTACTCTCGTGGCGGCCTTGGCCTTTTCCTATCAGCGGTATCCACATACCAATAACCCCACACGGCAAAACCCAGCATAAATATAAGCCCGCCTACCCAGAGCATACGGTTATTGGCAAACCCACCTGTTAGCGGCAATATAAAATCCGGTATATTACCTACATAGAAGTAACCGTCCAGATATTCAAAGCTTGGGGCTGAGCCGCCTACTGCAATAATTATAAAGTCACCAGGGGCGTTATCGTCGTGGGTGATGCGCCACTGCCCGAAGGGGACTTGGAAGCC